>Ga0326511_10001430_pt1 | contig 19717 bp, 15 predicted proteins | sample 0_2496_0518_D_FD_203701 | JGI IMG/M metagenome (GOLD analysis project Ga0326511, IMG submission 203701) | Bovine rumen microbial communities from UC Davis, California, United States - 0_2496_0518 | ecosystem: Host-associated > Mammals > Digestive system > Stomach > Rumen | place: USA... | reverse complement strand
TCCGCCATAGGCGAAGACGGGGTGATGGGGTAGATAGCAGCTACCTCAGAGAACATGTAACTCACGTGAGCCGCAGCCTCGTTACCATCACAGGTGATAAATTTCTTTTCTTTTGCCATTTGTTTAGTTTATTAAATAAATGAATTATATTTTTTCCTTTTTACTTTTTTACCTTTTTACCTTTTAATACAGGAAACCCAAGAGCCACAAGGGTATCTGGTTGTCCTTTCCTATCTCAGTATTATAGCGCGCATAGATTGTGTCGGGCGCGTACCTTATTTTATTATTACTGTCTGCATCGCAGATACGGAACTTCAGTTTGCCGTCAACCAGGAAGTAAGGCTCGCGGCCCGTCTGGTTCACCTTATGGTCTTTCCACAGTGAGTTCACGAAGAACGTCTCCATCGCCGTCTGCTTCTCCACATGGATGGGATAGATGGCATAGAGCAAGTTGGAGTTGTGGAGCATAATCTTCGAGGGTTTCTTCGGAAAGTCCTCGCCAACAGGATAGATCATATTCAAGAGACGAGCATCGGTGAGGTACTTAATGTAGTTCATCACCGTGGCACGACTGGTTTCTATGTCTTGTGCGAGCTTCGACACGTTAGGCGCCTTGGGGCCTTCCTCGGCCAGCTCGTAGAACAGTTTCTTGATTTTTGGCAGGTATTTTAGTTCTATCTGCTTGATGAGCAGGATATCGACCTCTGTCATCATGTTCATCGTCTTCAGCAGGTTCTCGCTATAGTTGCGATGCTCCTGGAAGAAGGGATAGAAGCCATGATGGATATAGTCCTGGAAATAACGACGAGGCGACACATTTGGCAGAATCTGCTTAATAATATGCTCGTGGTCGTGTAAGATTTCGTCTAATGTATAGGGGTGAAAATTATTACTAGTCAACAAGTTAAGAAACTCGCGGAACGAGAAACCACGCAGGTTATAGCTCTTGACGATGCCATTGAGTTCGGGGTTCTCATCCTTCAGACGCATCACACTCGAGCCAGTGAATACAATCTTCAAACCTGGATACAGGTCGTAGCATTTGCGCAACTCCTGCGACCAGTTGTCCTGCTTGAACACCTGATCAATCAACAGCACACGGCCACCACGATGGTAGAAATCGCCTGCAAAGTCGGCAATGCCGCGTCCCTGGAAATAGAAGTTGTTCATATTGATGTAAAGACATTGTTTGTCGTTTACATCATAGCGCTCCTTGGCATATTGCAGAAGGAATGTAGTTTTACCAATGCCTCTCGTACCCTTGATACCAATCATACGGTCGTTCCAGTCAATCTCATCCATGAGGGTGCGACGAACCGGTGCATTCACATGCTCCACCAAATACCGATGTGTTCTGAAGAAGGCTTCCATTCCACTGTTTGTTTCAAAACAGATGCAAAGTTACTACTTTTATTTCAAATTGCAAAGTAGAAATAGCAAAATCTTACTAAAAATGGTGTTTTTTTTAGTTTAAGGCTATTTTAAGGGCCTTTCATGTTTAGATAACAGGCATCTGGAGAAGCTGCTCGACGGTTATTCCTGAATGTCGAGCCATACTGTCGGCAACGTGCTTCACACCGCTGCTGATAAAGACTTCGCGACCAACGGCTCGATTGACTACATATTGAATACGTGACATGTGAGCATCGCGCAAAGGCAAGGAATCTAGCACTTCTGTTGTCATGGGATAATGACCTAAGAGATAGAAAGCAAGACAATCAGGCACAATATACTGACGGGTCATCATACTGCGTTGACGTTCATTATAGCCATATTTCAGATAGACGGGATGGTCTTTGCCAAGATATTTGTCAAGAGAGATGCCCACCATAGAGTCGCCCACCACAACACTTTGGTCGAGTGAACCAATCTGAGTATAGACACGTGGCACGCTGAGCGAAGGAATCATCTGTGTGAGTCGGCCAAAAGATTCTGTCAAGGCCTTGTTTAGGTCGTTCACATCGTGATACTGATCCTCAACATCATGCATCAGCGCCTGCAGGGTGCTGTCCTGAAAGAAATAAAGGAATCGGGTATTGATATCAGACTCATCGACACGCCCCAACTGCAACACATCTTCGATGAGGACACGAGTCTCGATGGGATAAGCCGTCTTCATCTGTTGCAAGGCAGAAAAATCGCCTGTGGTAAGAAACAAACGTTCGGCACGGTCAAAGCGCTCGATGACAACATCGTCAGAGTCGGCTTTCTCGTCGTTGGACTGAAAATGCCACTGACATCCGACACAAGTCACCAATGCAACCAAAAGAATGAAATATAGCTTTCGCACGCGCCCTGAATGTTTTACTTTTGTTAAATACGGCTGCAAAATTACTAAAAATCCTTGAATTAACCAAATTTTAACCTAATTTTCTTAAACAACCACGCTATTTTTAGGCTTTTTATTTACTTTTGTGAATCAATTTGAAGTTTATGAAACGTTTTTTCTTCGCATTACTTTTTATATGGCCTCTGATCAGCACCGCCCAGAAGACCATCAATATCAGCGTAACCAATCCCTTGAAAACGGAACGGACTGACCTGCCTGTAGTCATCAGTCTGACACCATACGGAGAGGTACATTCGGCATTGGTCACCACGCAGGACAAAGAAACACCTTGTCAGTTGGACGATATCGACCAAGACGAGACCTTCGACGAACTTTGCTTTCTGGTTGACCTTAAGGCCAAAGAGACCAAGACTTATCGTGTGACGCTCATGGCGGAGGGCGAGCCTCGTCCCTATCCTGCCCGTGTCTATGCCGAGATGCTGACACGCAACGACAAGGTGAAGGAAAAGAACAAACATGACAATTTCCTGCAGAGCATCACAGCACGCGGCGACTGCGGAAACTCGTATAACCTGTTGCACCATCATGGCGTGGCTTTCGAGAGTGAGCTTAACGGCATTCGCATCTATTTTGACAAGCGACAGACGCTGGATCTCTACGGTAAGTTTCACAAACGATTAGAGCTGCAGCAGACGCAGTTCTACACACAGCCCGACCAGAAAACTCAAGGCTATGGCGACGATGTGCTGTGGGTGGGCAACACCTTCGGACTGGGAGCCCTACGCGGATGGAACGGCGAGGAGCCTACGATGATTGACCCCGTGAAGAGCCGCACACAGCGCATCATCTCCTATGGTCCGCTGCGCACCATCGTCGAGGTGATAGACCAAGGCTGGCAGGGTGTGAACATGACGCTTCGCTACACGCAATATGCAGGGCACCGCGATACCGATGTGGATGTGATATTCAACCGTGACGTGAGCGAGATGCGCTTCTCTACTGGCGTCATAAACGTGAAGGGCTCCATGGAGTATTCTGACCATAAGGGACTGCGTGGCTGCTGGGGTACTGACTACCCCTCGACAGACACAATCAACTGGAAACGCGAGACTGTAGGACTGGCCATTCTGATACCACGCGAATATATGGTAAGCGAACAACGTGCCAACAAGGACAACTATGCCTTTGTGATAAAAACGAAGGGTGAATCATTGTCATATAAGATTGCATATTGTTCTGACAATGAAGACTTTGGAATACATAGCGCAAAGGAATGGTTTGAGTGGATGAGACGCTGGCGTCAAGAGTCGGAACAGCCCGTTATGGTCAGCATAGAATAAAGCAAATCAGGAAACATGCATCAGCTCCGTCATCACCATATCGCTGACAAACAATCCTTCGCGAGACAATACAAGATGCTGGTTCTCGACCTTTAGGAGACCGCTGTCGATAAACGCCTGCGACTGTTTGAGGCAGTAGTCACGATATGCCAAAGGCAGCTTGTCGAGCGCCAGACCCTCACTGGTTCTGAGGGCTGTCATCACCACTTCATTATAGTGATTCTCTGGTGTCAGCAGTTCTTGTTCAGACACGGGTGTCCCTTTTTCCATTCCCTCAACATAGCGGCGGATATCGGCAATATTCCATTGGCGGTTCTGTCCATCGAACGAATGAGCAGCGGCACCAATGCCGATATAGGGTGTCTGGTTCCAGTAGCTGCTGTTATGGCGCGAGCGAAAGCCTTTCCTTGCAAAATTACTGATTTCGTAGTGTTCATAGCCGGCATCTGCCAAACGGTCTTTCAGTCGATAGTACATGCTGCGGCTCAACTCATCATCAACCTCGCTTACCTCATCACGCTGCAACAGTCTATAGAGCGGCGTACCCTCTTCATACTGAAGGGCATAAGCCGAGAGGTGCTCCACCTGAAGCGATAGCACGGAGGTAATGTCCTCGTCCCATTCCGTCAGCGTCTCATTGGGAAAGCCATACATCAAGTCCACGCTGATATTACGGATACAAGCCTGGCGCAATCGTTCCACTGCCAAAGGTACCTGGGCTGCAGTATGGCGACGTCGCAAAAACTGCAGGCAACTATCATTGAAAGTTTGAGCCCCCATGGAGATTCGGTTGATTGGGAGCTGGGGCAAGACCTGGGCAAAGGAGGTGGTGACATCGTCGGGGTTGACCTCCATCGTCACCTCGGCATCAGGAGAAACGTCGCACACCTTATATATATATATAAGCAACTGCTGCAGTTGTTCGAACGAAAGTTGACTGGGCGTTCCTCCACCAATATATATCGTATCTACCCCACTCTTTTCTCTCAAATCCAACTCACGACACAGGGCATCGACATAGCGTTGGCGCATGTCGAGAGAGGTGGTCGAATAGAAGTCGCAATAGAGACAACGACTCTTACAAAAGGGTATATGAATATATAATCCTGCCATTTGAGGGGCAAAAGTACTAATTTTTTTTAATTTTGGAAAGAAATCTTTGGTGTTTTCACAGAAAATGACTAATTTCGACCCCACAAAATGACAATTATCGAATAAACCTAAAATTATAGAGTCATGAAAATTTATCAGACAAGCGAAATCAAAAACATTGCACTGCTTGGCAGTGCGGGTAGCGGCAAGACTACTCTTGCCGAAGCAATGGTCTACGAAGCTGGCATTATCAAGCGCCGCGGTACCGTAGAGAGTAAGAACACCATGAGCGACTACTTCCCTGTAGAACAGGAGTACGGCTATTCGGTGTTCTCAACTGTTTTTCATGTAGAATGGAACAACAAAAAGCTGAACATCATTGACTGTCCGGGTTCTGACGACTTTGTGGGTGGTGCTATCACAGCCCTCAATGTCACAGATCAGGCCGTTATCCTGGTGAACGGTCAGTATGGTCCTGAGGTTGGCACTCAGAATGCCTTCCGCTATACCGACAAGCTGCAGAAGCCCGTTATCTTCCTGGTAAACCAGCTGGATCGCGACAACTGCGACTTCGACGCCCTGCTGAATAACATGAAGGAGATCTACGGCGACAAGTGCGTGCCCGTACAGTATCCTATCACTACAGGCGCAGGCTTCAATGCCGTTATCGATGTGCTCCTCATGAAGAAATACTCTTGGAAGCCCGAAGGTGGCGCTCCCATCATCGAGGAGATTCCTGCCGACCAGATGGACAAGGCTAAGGAGTTGCACGCAGCTCTCGTAGAGGCTGCTGCCGCCAACGATGACACCCTGATGGAGAAGTTCTTCGAGAGCGAGAACCTCACAGAGGACGAAATGCGCGAAGGTATCCGTAAGGGCCTCGTAACCCGTTCTATCTTCCCCGTATTCTGCGTCTGCGCAGGTCGCGACATGGGTGTACGTCGTCTGATGGAGTTCCTGGGTAATGTCGTTCCTTTCGTGAGCGAAATGCCAAAGGTACGCAACACCCGCGGTGAGGAGGTAAACCCCGATGCTGCTGGTCCTACCTCTCTCTATTTCTTCAAGACTGGTGTTGAGCCCCATATCGGCGAGGTACAATACTTCAAGGTGATGAGCGGAAGCGTGAAGCCTGGCGACGACCTGACGAATGCCGACCGTGGTTCCAAGGAGCGTATCGGTACCATCTATGCATGCGCTGGTGCCAACCGTATTGCTGTTGATGAGCTGAAGGCTGGCGATATCGGCTGTACCGTGAAGCTGAAAGATGTGAAGACTGGCAACGCCCTCAATGGCAAGGACTGCGAGTGGCGCTACGACTTCATCAAGTATCCAAATTCTAAGTACTCTCGTGCTATCAAGGCCCAAAACGAGGCAGAGACCGAGAAAATGATGGTGGCTCTGACGAAGATGCGTCAAGAGGATCCCACATGGGTTGTCGAGCAGTCTAAGGAGTTGCGCCAGATTATCGTTCATGGTCAGGGTGAGTTCCACCTGCGCACCTTGAAATGGCGTATGGAGAACAACGAGAAGATTAAGATTGACTACCTGGAGCCGAAGATTCCTTATCGTGAGACCATCACAAAGATGGCACGTGCCGACTATCGTCACAAGAAGCAGTCGGGCGGTGCAGGACAATTCGGTGAGGTACACCTCATTGTGGAGCCTTACGCAGAGGGTATGCCCGATCCCACTTCGTTCACCATCAATGGTCAGGAGTTCAAGATGAACATCAAGTCTAAGGAAGAGAAAGATCTGGAATGGGGCGGCAAGCTCGTATTCATCAACAGCGTGGTAGGTGGTGCCATCGATATGCGCTTTATGCCTGCTATCCTCAAGGGTATCATGGAACGTATGGAGCAGGGACCGTTGACAGGTTCTTATGCCCGTGACGTGCGCGTCATCGTCTATGATGGTAAGATGCACCCCGTGGACTCTAACGAACTTTCGTTCATGCTGGCAGCACGTAATGCCTTCTCGGCAGCCTTCCGCGAGGCTGGTCCAAAGGTACTCGAGCCCATTTATGACCTGGAGGTCTATGTACCCTCTGACTATATGGGTGACGTAATGAGTGACCTGCAGGGACGCCGTGCCATCATCATGGGTATGGACTCTGAAGCTGGCTATCAGAAACTCTCTGCCAAGATTCCTCTGAAGGAGCTCTCCAGCTACTCTATCGCCCTGAGCTCTATCACTGGCGGACGTGCTTCATTCACCACCAAGTTCGCCAGCTACGAACTCGTACCGAACGATATCCAGCAGCAGCTCATTAAGGAGCACGAGGCTGAGATGAAAGACGAAGACTAGGCACATTATTCGATCTTCTATAAGGAGTCCAAGTTTTTTATTTGGACTCCTTTCTTTTGTTTTTAGAAAGTACAAATACTCGAATCATCTCTTTTGTTTGTAGTTACAAATACGCAATTATATTGGAAAATATTTGTTAATTCAGGCAAATATTAACAAAAACGATTAACAAAGCATTGTCGTTTCTACTTTTCTTCCTATCTTTGCATCGAGTTAGACGAAAAAGAAGCAAAAGATGAAGAAATCGACGATATGGACCATCGCAGTTATCATGGGATTCTCGTTCCTTGGCCTGCTCTACATGCAAATCTCGTATATCGAAGAGATTGCAAAGATGAAGAAAGAGCAGTTTGATGAAAGCGTGAAACGCTCACTCTATCAGGCTTCGAGGAATCTTGAGATGAACGAAACGCTGCGCTATCTGGAGAAGGATGTCAACGACGTAGAGCGTCGTGCCTTCTCTCAGGACTCCATCATTGTCAACGGTCTTGACGGTAGCATACAACATGCTCACCATTTTTCTGTCTCTGCCGAGGATGGCACATTCTATTCAGAATTTGAGCTTAAGACCTTCACTACCAAGCCAGCCAATGTACCTAAGGCCATGATGATGCGTACCGACAAAGACCAGTTGTCGGAAGCCACGAAGACACTGCAAGAGATGGTGCGCAGCCGTTATGTATATCAGAAGGCCCTGCTCGACGAGGTGGTCTACAACATCCTGTATACCGCCAGCGAGAAGCCACTTAAAGAACGCGTGAACTTCAAGTTGTTAGATCAAGATATCAATACCGAGTTGCAGAATAACGGCATTGACATGCCTTATCATTTCACCGTTTCTACTGCTGACGGTAGAGAAGTCTATCGCTGTCCCGACTATACAGACAAAGGCGAGCGTTGGAGCTACTCCCAGACGCTATTCCATAATGACCCAGCTGCCAAACGAGGTGTTGTGAAGATTCACTTCCCAAGCATGGACCAGTACATCTACTCCAACATCCGTTTTATGATTCCTGCGGTTATCTTCACTATGGTGCTGCTTGTCACCTTTGTCTTCACCATTGTCATCATCTTCCGTCAGAAACGTTATACAGAAATCAAAAATGACTTCATCAATAATATGACGCACGAGCTGAAGACCCCTATCAGCAGCATCTCACTGGCAGCGCAGATGCTGGGTGATGAGTCGGTGACCAAGAGTCCGTCGATGATGAAGCACTTAAGCACCGTGATTGGCGACGAGTCGCGACGCTTACGTTTCCTGGTGGAGAAAGTACTACAGATGTCAATGTTCGACCGTAAGTCCACGTCGTTTAAAAAGAAAGAGCTCGACCTAAACGAGTTGTTGGAGCAGACCTCCGCCACCTTCAACCTGCGTGTAGAACATACAGGTGGAAAGATTACCACAGAGATAGAAGCTATTGATTCGGCCATCTTTGTCGATGAGGTTCATTTCCAGAATGCCATTACAAACCTACTGGACAATGCTGTGAAATATCGCAAGCCCGACCAGCCTGTCAATATCCATATCCGCACTTGGAACGAAGGCGAGCACCTGTGCTTCAGTATTAAGGATGACGGTCAGGGCATCAAAAAGGATAATGTCAAGAAAGTGTTCGATAAATTCTACCGTGTACATACTGGCAATGTGCACGACGTGAAAGGCTTCGGACTGGGTCTGGCCTACGTCAAGGAAATTATCAATCTGCACGACGGTGAAATCAAATGCGAGAGCGAACTGGGCAAAGGTACGAAGTTCACCATTACCCTACCCATATTGAAAGAAGACACAGAATGATAAAATAATAGTAAAAACAACTGATATTAATAATCAATTCATTAAAGTTATGGAAGACAAACTGAAAATCTTGCTTTGCGAGGATGACGAGAACCTCGGAATGTTGTTACGTGAATATCTGGCTGCAAAGGGCTACGAGGCAGAACTCTGTCCCGATGGTGAGGCTGGCTTCAAGGCATTTATGAAAACCAAGTTCGACATCTGTGTGCTTGATGTGATGATGCCCAAGAAAGACGGCTTTACGCTGGCACAAGAAATTCGTACTGCCAATGCAGAAATTCCTATCATATTCCTGACCGCCAAGACGCTAAAAGAAGACATTCTCGAAGGATTCAAACTGGGTGCTGACGACTATATCACCAAGCCCTTCTCCATGGAGGAGCTCGTATTCCGTATCGAGGCCATCCTGCGTCGCGTTCGTGGCAAGAAGAACAAGGAGTCAACACTCTACCACATTGGTAACTTCGTGTTCGACACCCAGAAGCAACTGCTCACCATCGGCACGCACCAGACAAAGTTGACCACTAAAGAGAACGAGTTGCTGGCCCTGCTTTGCTCGCATGCCAACGAGATCCTTCAGCGTGACTTCGCCCTGAAGACCATCTGGATTGACGACAACTATTTCAATGCCCGTTCTATGGATGTGTATATCACCAAACTGCGCAAGCACCTCAAGGACGACCCACAGATTGAGATTATCAACATTCACGGAAAAGGATACAAACTCATCACCCCCGAGGAAGAATAGTAAAGAACCCTTATGAGAAAATGGATTATCGGATTCCTATGGACACTGCTGGCCGTTGTAGTCATCGGCACAGCAGTGTGCTTTTGGGCCATATCCGAAGGTAAAATAGGCTACATGCCACCCATCGAGGACCTGCAGAACCCCATCAACCGCTATGCAACTCAAGTGTATTCTGCTGACGGAGAACTGATAGGAACATGGAGCATGAGCCGTGAGAACCGTGTGCTCGTAGACTATACAGAGTTGTCGCCTTGGCTTACAAAAGCTCTGGTAGCTACTGAGGATGTGCGTTTCTACGAACATTCCGGCATAGATTTCTATGCTTTGGGCCGTGCTATCCTAAAACGCGGCATCATGGGACAGAAGAATGCTGGTGGTGGTTCTACCATCACGCAGCAGTTGGCCAAGCAGCTTTTTTCTGACGTAGCACACTCAACGATGGAGCGTGCATTGCAGAAGCCCATCGAGTGGATCATTGCCGTTAAGTTGGAGCGCAACTACACGAAGGACGAGATCATTGCCATGTATCTCAACTACTTCGACTTCCTGCACAATGCTGTAGGCATCAAGACAGCAGCCAACACATACTTCTCGAAAGAACCGCAGGATCTCAGCATTACTGAAGCCGCCACACTCATCGGTCTCTGCAAGAACCCCTCCTACTTTAACCCCGTACGTTATGAGCAACGTTCGCTGGAACGTCGCAATGTTGTTTTAGGACAGATGCTGAAAGCAAATTACATCACCCAGCAGCAATACGACAGCTGCTGTCAGGTTCCCATGAACTTGAAATTTCATGTAGCTGACCATAATGATGGTACTGCCACCTATTTCCGCGATTTCCTACGTCGCTATATGATGGCTAAAAAGCCTAACAAGAGCGACTATCCAGAATGGAACATGGTGAAGTACCATGTTGACTCGCTGAACTGGGTAGAAGACCCGCTCTATGGCTGGTGCAACAAGAACACAAAGCGCGACGGCACACATTATAATATATATACTGATGGTCTGAAAGTGTACACCACCATCGACTCACATATGCAACAGTATGCTGAGCAATCCTGTTACGAACATGTGGTAAAGACGTTACAGCCGGAATTCGATAAGGGAAACCGTTCCAAACCGAATGCACCATATTCACGCAGTCTATCAACAGCTGAGGTACAGCGTATTCTTCAGCGTAATATCAGACAGTCTGAGCGTTATCGTGTATTGAGAAACGATGGCAAGAGTGACGAGGAAATCACACGTTCGTTCAACACCCCCATCCCAATGACCATCTTCACGTATAATGGAGAGGTGGACACAATGATGACTCCCATGGACTCAATCCGTTATTATAAGTCGTTCTTGCGCACGGGTTTCGTCAGCATGGAGCCACAGACTGGTGCCGTGAAAGCTTATGTAGGCGGTTTGGATTTCCAGCACTTTGCCTACGACATGGCTACTGAAGGCCGTCGACAGGTGGGTTCTACCATCAAGCCCTTCCTTTATTCGCTAGCCATGGAAAACGGCATGACACCATGCGATGAGGTGCCCAATGTACAGGAGACCTATATCGTAGCCGGCAAGCCTTGGACACCACGAAATGGCAGTCGTGCACGCTATGGCGAGATGGTCACCTTGAAATGGGGACTTCAACAATCAAACAATTGGATATCAGCCTATCTGATGATGCATCGTCTGACACCAGAAGGTTTTGTGACGCTGCTCCATAACTACGGTATCCGTAATCCGGAGATACACCCGTCTCCAGCCCTCTGTCTGGGACCTTGTGAGATTACCGTCAGCGAGATGGTCAGCGCCTATACGGCCTTCGTCAACCATGGCATCCGTTCGGCACCCATGTACGTCACACGTATCGTGGACAACGAGGGCAATGTGCTTGAGGAGTTCAAACCTCGCATGAACGAGGTCATCAGTGGCGAGTCAGCCGACAAGATGCTTTATATGCTACGTGCCGTGGCCGATGGCGGTACTGCCAGCCGACTGCGATATCGTTATAACATCAAGGCTCCCCTTGGCGGCAAGACGGGTACTACCAACTCGAATAGCGATGCATGGTTTATGGGTGTATTACCCAAACTGGTATCAGGATGCTGGGTAGGTGGCGACGATCGCGATATCCACTTCGAGTCGATGACCTATGGTCAGGGTGCCGCAGCAGCACTCCCCATCTTCGCACTTTATATGAACAAAGTATATGCAGACAAGTCGTTACCTTACACACAGGAAGACCAGTTCGACATTCCCCGTGACTTCGACCCGTGTCATCGAGAAGACGATATGGAGCTTGTCGATGGTGATGATGCTAATTCCGACGAGCAACTTATAAATCAGATTTTTGAATAAACATTTTCATTATATCAATATGAAACATCAGTTGAGAAGTGCTGTATGCACAGAAGGACGACGCATGGCGGGAGCCCGTGCCCTTTGGGTAGCCACAGGCATGAAACGCGAGCAGTTTGGTAAGCCAATCATAGCCATCGTCAACTCATTTACGCAGTTCGTTCCTGGTCACACCCATCTGCATGAGGCAGGACAGATTGTGCGTGAGGAGATTGAGAAGATGGGCTGCTATGCTGCCGAGTTCAATACCATCGCCATCGACGACGGTATCGCTATGGGTCACGATGGTATGCTCTATTCCCTGCCTTCACGCGACATCATTGCCGACAGCGTAGAATATATGGTCAATGCCCATAAGGCCGATGCCATGATCTGCATCTCTAACTGCGACAAGATTACACCAGGCATGCTCATGGCCGCTATGCGCTTGAACATTCCTGCCGTCTTCGTCAGTGGCGGACCTATGGAAGCCGGACAGTACAAGGGTGAGAACCTCGACCTGATTACGGCAATGATCAAAGGTGCCGATTCCACCGTTTCCGATGATGAGCTCGCAGAGGTGGAGAATCGTGCTTGTCCTGGCTGCGGCTGCTGCTCAGGCATGTTCACCGCTAATTCGATGAACAACCTCACAGAGGCCATTGGTCTCTCACTTCCTGGCAACGGTACCATCCTGGCTACGCACAAGAACCGTGTGCGTCTGATGCAGCGTGCTGCTCAACAGATTGTGAAAAACGCCTTCGCCTACTACGAGGATGGCGACGAGTCGGTTTTGCCTCGAAGCATCGCCACCCGTCAGGCTTTCCTCAATGCTATGACGCTCGATATTGCCATGGGTGCATCCACCAATACGGTGCTCCACCTGCTGGCTGTGGCTCAGGAGGCTGGCGTAGATTTCACCATGGCCGATATCGACGCCCTCTCGCGAAAGACGCCATTCCTCTGCAAGCTGGCTCCCAACAGTCAGAAATATTCTGTGCAGGAGTGCGGACGTGCTGGCGGCATGATGGCTCTGCTGGGCGAGCTGGCAAAGGGCGGACTCATCGACACCAACGTGAAGCGTGTCAACGGACATACCCTGAAGGAGGATATCGAGACGTACGACATCTCTAAGCGCCAGCCTCAGGCTTCTAATCCCATCGCTCAGATATATCTCTCCGCCCCCGCTGGCAAGTTCTGCACAGCCCTGGGAGCACAGGAGACCTACTATGAGAGCTTCGACACCGACCGTGCCAATGGCTGCATCCGCGACATAGGACATGCCTACACCAAGGATGGCGGCATGGCTGTGCTCTTTGGCAACATTGCCCAGGACGGCTGTGTGGTGAAGACTGCTGGCGTTGACGAGAGCCTCTGGCATTTCGAAGGCCCTGCCGTCTGCTTCGACTCTCAGGAAGATGCCTGCGAGGGTATCCTGGGTGGCAAGGTGAAGAAGGGCGACTGCGTGGTCATCACCCACGAAGGCCCGAAAGGTGGTCCTGGCATGCAGGAGATGCTCTACCCCACCAGCTATATCAAGTCAATGCATATGGGTAAGGAGTGTGCCCTGATTACCGACGGACGTTTCTCTGGCGGCACCAGTGGCCTCTCCATCGGACATATCTCGCCTGAGGCTGCCAACGGTGGTAACATTGGCAAGATTAAGGATGGCGACATCATCGTCATCGACATCCCCAGCCGCAGCATCAACGTCAAGCTTAGCGACGAGGAGCTCAACGCCCGTCCACAGCAGCCGCTGAAGCGCAACCGCGTAGTCTCTAAGGCTCTGCGTGCATATGCCCAGAGCGTGTCAAGTGCTGATAAAGGCGGAATTAGGATTATTAATGAGTAATTATGATTACCAAACAAGCCCAGCTAAGAGAGTTTCAAGGATTATGAAGCACATAATCATATCATAATTACTAATTCCTAATTACAAATTACTAATTCTAAAGAAGATGAGAGATAAGATTACAGGATCGAAGGCGCTGATGAGGGCACTGCAAGCCGAGGGCGTGAAAACCATCTTTGGTTACCCTGGCGGCAGCATCATGCCCGTTTACGATGCGCTTTTCGACTATACACGAGGTGAGAAGAAATGTTTCGACCACATATTGGTGCGCCACGAACAGGGTGCCACCCACGCTGCCGAGGGCTATGCACGCGTCTCTGGCGAGGTGGGTGTGGCCTTGGTCACCAGCGGTCCTGGTGTGACTAACACGCTGACGGGCATCGCCGACGCTATGCTCGACTCTACCCCCATCGTTGTCATCGCAGGTCAGGTGCCCATCTCGGCCCTGGGCACCGATGCGTTTCAGGAGGTGGACCTCGTAGGCTTGGCGCAACCTATCTCCAAGTGGTCCTATCAGATTCGTCATGCCGAGGATGTGGCGTGGGCCGTCAGTCGTGCGTTCTATATCGCCCGTACAGGACGCCCAGGTCCTGTGGTGCTCGACTTCCCCAAGAATGCGCAGGTCGAGGAGATTGACTGGGAACCCAAGAAGGTGGATTATGTGCGCTCATACGTGCCTTATCCAAAACTCGACAACGATGCTGTGCGTCAGGCTGCCGAGCTCATCAACAACGCCAAACGCCCGCTGGCTCTGGTGGGACAAGGCGTGGAGCTGGGCAATGCACAGGAGGAGCTGAAAACATTCCTCGAGAAGGCCGACATCCCTGCTGGTCGTACCATGCTCGGACTGAGTGCTCTACCCTCCAACCATCCGCTCAACGTGGGTATGCTGGGCATGCATGGCAACTATGCCGTCAACCTGAAAGAACAGGAGTGCGACGTGCTTATCGCCATCGGCATGCGCTTTAGCGACCGCGTAACAGGCAATGTGAAGACCTACGCCAAGCAAGCCAAGATAATCCATCTCGACATCGACCGTAGCGAGATTGACAAGAATATCAAGACCGATGTGGCCATCGTGACCGACTGTAAGGAGTCGCTACCTGCTCTGACGGCCCTCATCAATGCCAACAAACATCAGGAATGGCGCGAGTCGTTCAAGGCGCTCGACGAAAAAGAACGTACCAAGGTCATCGAGCCCGCCATCCATCCCAAGGATGGTCCGCTGCTCATGGGCGAGGTGGTCAACGCAGTGGCAGAGCAGGCTAACGACGATGCCGTACTTGTAACGGATGTTGGTCAGAATCAGCTATTTGGCACGCGTTACTTCAAGTATCACCACAAGCGTAGCATCTGCACCAGCGGTGGTCTTGGCACCATGGGCTATGGCATGCCTGCAGCCGTTGGAGCCACCTTTGGAGCCCCTGACCGTCAGATATGCTGCTTCATGGGCGACGGTGGTTTTCAGATGAACATCCAGGAGCTGGGCACCATCATGGAACAGAAGGCTCCTGTGAAGATGATTCTCCTCAACAACCACTATCTGGGCAACGTGCGCCAGTGGCAGGATATGTTCTGGATGCGCCGCAAGTCGTTCACCAAGATGCTCAACCCCTGTTACGAGTCTATCGCTCAGGGCTACGGCATACCCTATCAGGCTGTGGTCGACCGCAAGGACCTGGCTGTCGCCGTGGAAAAGATGCTCAGCAACGATGGCCCGTTCATCCTCGAATGCGCCATCAAGGAAGAAGACAACGTGCTGCCCATGACGCCTCCTGGCATGGATGTTGATAAGATGCAATTGGAGATTTAAGGGAAAAAAGTGAATAGTGAAAAGTGAAAAGTGAATAATTTGCTACCGCTATGGAAGAGAAGAAATTATATACCCTCCTCGTTTATTCTGAGAACGTGGCAGGTATCCTGAATCAGATTACGGCTGTGTTCACCCGTCGTCAGGTAAACATCGAGAGTCTGAACGTATCGGCCTCCAGCATCCCTGGTGTGCATAAATACACCATCACAGCCTGGAGCGATGAAGACCAGATTGTGAAGATCACCCGTCAGATTGAAAAGAAAATCGACGTGGTCAAGGCCAACTATTTCACTGACGACCAGCTCTTTATCCGCGAGACCGGCCTCTACAAGCTGTCAACGGACAAGGTATTGCAGAACCCTGAGATATCGCGCACAGTACGAAAGTACGAAGCCAGCATCACCGAGGTGAACCCCACCTATACCATCGTCATGAAAAACGGCGTCACAGAACAGATCATCGAACTGTTCCGTGCCCTCGATGCCTTCGACTGCGTGCTGCAGTACACCCGCTCTGGTCGCATCGCCGTCACTCGCGGCATGCAGGAGCAGGTCAGCGAATTCCTTGAGCAGCGCGAAAAGCAGCGCTAACTATAGTGGTTAATGTTTAATGGTTAATGTTTAATCTTTAATGTTAGATAAAGTAGGAAAATATCAGTTTCTGGCCGAGCCGTTCCATTGCGACTTCTCTGGTCGGCTGTTCATGGGCCATCTGGGCAATCACATGCTCAATGCTGCCGACTTCCACAGCACCGACCGTGGTTTCGGCATGAAGTACCTCATGACCATCCAGCGCTCGTGGGTGCTCTCACGCCTGGCCATCGAGATCACTGAGATGCCTGAGCAATATACCAGGTTCAATGTAGAGACGTGGGTCGAGAATGCCATGCGCTTCTTCACCCAGCGTAACTTCGCCGTCACAGACGATAGCGGCAAGGTCTATGGCTACGGACGCAGCGTGTGGGCCATGATTGACACAGAGACCCGCCAGCCCTGCGACATCCTTGCCATCAAGGACGGAGCCATCAACGACTGGATTGAAAACCAGAAGCCCTGTCCCATCGACAAGGGCGGCCGCGTAAAGATGTCCGACAATGCCGAGTTTGTCCACGCCATCGACACCTATTATAATGATGTAGACATCAACGGCCATATCAACTCCGTGAAGTATATTGAGCACATTCTCGACATCTGGCCCATCGACTGGTATCGCGAGCATCGCATCCAGCGTTTCGAGATAGCCTATGTGGCCGAAGCCCATGCTGGCGACAAGCTCTCGTTCTATCGCGAAAAGGAAGACGAAAACACCTTCAACGTGCGCATCGTTCGCACTGATGGTACCGAATGCTGCAGAAGTAAGGTAAAATTTGCATAAAATCGAAAGAATATTTGGCTGTTTCGTAACAAATTGTTACCTTTGCAGCCACATTTAGAAACAATCCCCCGTCGCTCCCTCGAGCAGGTAGTGAATGGACTGACAAAACAATGGTAACCGGTTCTCGTGCAGGGCTGGCGTGGTTCATAGGGACAAGTCAAACAATTTAAATCATTTGCAATTATGGCAGAAATGAATTTTGGTGGCGTTATCGAAACTGTTGTCACCAGCAAGGAGTTCTCTTTGGAGAAAGCACGTGAAGTATTAAAGGATGAAGTAATCGCCGTCATCGGCTACGGCGTTCAGGGACCTGGTCAGGCCTGCAACCTGCGCGACAATGGCTTCAACGTCATCGTCGGACAGCGCGAGGGTAAGACCTACGACAAGGCAGTAGCCGACGGCTGGGTGCCTGGCAAGACCCTCTTCTCTATCGAGGAGGCTGCCGAGAAGGGTACCATCCTCTGCATGCTGCTCTCCGATGCTGGTCAAATTCAGCAGTGGCCCACCATCAAGAAATACCTGAAGCCCGGCAAGACCCTGTACTACAGCCACGGCTTCGCCATCAACTGGAGCGACCGCACAGGTGTTGTTCCCCCTGCCGATGTCGATGTCATCATGGTGGCTCCTAAGGGTAGCGGTACCTCTCTCCGCACCATGTTCTGCGAGGGTCGCGGTCTGAACTGCTCATACGCTATTTACCAGGACGCTACAGGCAAGGCTAAGGAGAAGACACTGGCCTTCGGTATCGGTATCGGTGCAGGTTATATGTTCGAGACCACCTTCCAGCGCGAGGCCACCTCTGACCTCACTGGCGAGCGCGGCTCACTCATGGGTGCCATCCAGGGCCTGTTGCTGGCTCAGTACGAAGTGCTGCGCGAGAATGGCCACTCACCCTCGGAGGCTTTCAACGAGACCGTTGAAGAGCTCACCCAGAGCCTTGGCCCGCTCTTTGGTGCCAAGGGTATGGACTGGATGTATGCCAACTGCTCTACCACCGCTCAGCGTGGTGCCCTCGACTGGGCTCCCCGTTTCCACGACGCTATCAAGCCCGTCATGGAGTGGCTCTACTACTCAGTGAAGACTGGCAACGAGGCTCAGATCACCATCGACGCCAACTCTAAGCCCGACTATCGTGCCGGTCTGGAGAAAGAGCTCGAAGCCATGCGCAATCAGGAGATGTGGCGTGCTGGCGAGACCGTCCGCAAGCTGCGTCCCGAAAACCAGGAGCTCTAATCCACTTGTCCTCTAAAAACATTCATAAAGCCGCCTCAACAGTTCAATCTGCTGAAGCGGTTTTTTTGCTTTTAATTTATCTATCAGTATCCGTACACCAATCCATATTTCTCGTGCAACTGACGCAGCGTACCATCAGCCTTAATGATGCGGATAATATCGTTCACAAGTTGCAACAGGTCGTCCTGACCTTTGCGCATCAGCACACCTATTTCGCCATGGTTAAACGGCTTATTCAGCAACGGAGCCGCCAATCGAGCATCATTCTTCACATAATATGGTGCTTCGGTAATCTCAGTAATCATCACGTCAGCCTTGCCTTCGGCAATGAGCGACGGTATCTCCTCGTTTTTTTGTGCACAATGATGTTTCTCGGCGTGCATCGGTAATAGTGATACCGCCAATGGCTATGTCAAATGTCTGCGGTTCGACCTGCACATCAGCCGAGAGTGTAGGCCATGATGTTTTAACAAATTCTATATCAACATCCATCTTCTTGGCAATCAATTTGGTCACCTCAATACAAAATCCCCAGTAAGTACCGTCTTCTGATTCACAAAACGACAGTGGCCGATAGTCACCTGTTGTACCAATAAGGATGATGCCCCGCTGCTTGATTAGATCAACTGTCGGTTTCGACAAATCATTTTTCTCCTTATCATCAGCGCACGATGCAAAACTAACCGTGCCAGAAATGGCCAAAACTACTAATAACAACAAACTCTTTCATCTTTCCTGTATCATGTCACTTTCTTAAAGTATTGTAAACTTGCTTGCAAATCTACGAATAATTGATTAAAAATGAGTATCTTTGCCATAATTATTAAAAGAATTTACGAAAAATAGGCCATAGCATAAATGGCAGATACTTTCATCATGAGCGAAATAAAGAACATTGCATTTGATTTGGGCGGCGTAGTAATAGCCCTTAGTTACGAGATGGCAGTCAAGCGATTCGAGGAAATCGGACTTCGTAATGCCCGTCAGCATCTCGATGCCTTCTGTCAGCGTGGTATCTTCGGCGATTTGGAGAAAGGCCTGATTACAGCCGAAGTATTCCGTATAGAGTTGGGCAAGCTCATCGGCAGAAAACTTACACACGATGAGTGTATGTACGCCTGGCACGGCTATGTAGAAGCCGTGCCACAGAAGAATCTGCAGATGATACTGCGTCTTAGAGAACTCGGATATAAAGTATGTCTGCTCTCCAACACTAATCCCTTCATGATGCAATGGGCTATGAGCAGCGATTTTGATGGTTGCGGGAATCCTATCGTCCACTATTTCGACCACCTCTATCTCAGCTACCAATTCAAGCAGATGAAACCCTCGGCGGAGTTTTTCAAAATGATGCTAGATGGTCAGCATGCTACTGCTCCAGAAACCCTCTTCATCGATGATAGCCGTAAGAATATCGAAGCTGCAAAGGCACTTGGCATCCAAACTCTTTTCCCAGAAAACAACGCTGACTGGACCAAACCACTCGCCATGCTTTTAGGAATATCCGACTAATCAGACTAAAGTTTAACTGTCTTTTTC
>Ga0326511_10001429_pt1 | contig 19728 bp, 16 predicted proteins | sample 0_2496_0518_D_FD_203701 | JGI IMG/M metagenome (GOLD analysis project Ga0326511, IMG submission 203701) | Bovine rumen microbial communities from UC Davis, California, United States - 0_2496_0518 | ecosystem: Host-associated > Mammals > Digestive system > Stomach > Rumen | place: USA... | reverse complement strand
TGAAATCAATAGCAAAGTTACTAAGCTTTCCTGGAATCTCGTTTATTCCCATGCTGTCCATAAGCTGCGGAATATTGAGGTTCTGTAAGCTTTCAAAAGCTCCTGTGATATTGTCTCCAAGATTAGCAAAACCGGTGCTAAATCCTTCCGCTACGCTTCCTACGCCTTCTCTAATATCTTCTCCTACATTATCGGTTCCAAGAAGACCGGAAACGAACCCGTTGATCATTCTACCTATCGAGTTAAAACCACGGATGATTTTTTCTATCATTCCTTCGGTAGCTTCTATACCTTTTTCGGGATCTCCTTCTGTTCCATAAAGCCAATCCTGATCAATGAAAGCCGATATTATGCTAATCAACGCTGTAATGCCTGCAGTAATAAGTCCAACAAGTCCACCTGATCCAAGAGCTGTTAACGCTCCAGAAGCTAAAAGAACCACAGCTATACCAGCAAGTGCGTCAAATAATGCTTCTCCTGATGATTTCAGTTTCTCAGCATCAACATCCAAAGTAGCAAGCGCTATAATAGCATTTTTCCCAACTTCTATCGACTCGAACACTGTAAAAATAGAAGTTAATGCTGGTATAATTTGATTAGCCCAACTTCCGTCTCCAGAAGCGGATGTAACCAAACTACAAGCGCCTATTATTGCAGCACATGCAAGAGCAATTTTCGCTATCGCGTTACCTGCAGCATCGATAACTTCTGGATCGACATCTCTAAGGCCATAAATAGCACCTGCGGCTGATACTACTGCAGCAACTACAGGAGCAACGGACTGGAATATATTAATAGCCTTAGTAGTACTACTCTTTTTACTTTTGGTTTCACCAAATATCTTGCTCATTAGACCGCCGTTACGGTTGCTACTCATTTCACCATTTTCAATAAATGATGCAGCGGCAAGTAGTCCAACACATACAAGAGCTATTTTTGCTATTGCATCTCCTGCAGCTTCTATTTTGCTCGCATCCATTCCACTAAGAGAATATAATGAATAAGCAATGGTACCTATAAGCGCACATATAGCAAGTATCTTTACTCCTGCATTGTTGCTAGTTGTACTAGAAGTCTTTACTTTTTTATTGCCAAACAGCTTACTTAACAATCCACCGTTTCTCTTATTAAGAACAGACGCATCACCATCCGTTATGAATGCAGAAGCCATAAGAAGCAACGCACACATTTCGACAACTTTGGCTATAGCATTAGCAGCCGTTTCGATCTTATACGCTTTGTCTGAGTTAGCAACCAAAGCTATAGCGGCCGATACGACAATTATCAAGCCAATAATTGCTAAAATATTTTTAACAGCTTTACTTGTTTTACTATAGCTATTTTTATGTGACCCTTTTGCACCACGCGTTCCGAATATCTTTCCGGCAAGTCCGCCTTCTTTGGACCATTCATTAGAACCTTTATCGTTTTCGCTTTCGTCAGAAATAAATCCTGCAGCTGCAAGTACAGCAACACACATCGTCATGACGTCAGTAATAGCATCTGTTGCCGCAATAAGACGACCTGTATCTTTAAGTTTCGCCAACTTGTAAAGAGCGTTACCTACAACCCAAACCAAAGCTGCTGTTGCAAGAATCGTTTTCCATTTCGTATTTCTTGTAGAAGAAGATTTTGAATGAGAATTTTCGCTGAGGTCGTTCATTTTATTCTTTTTCCACAAGCTTCTTTTACCGCTTCCTTCAGAAGACGAAGTACTATCGAAGCCTCCAAGAAGAGAAAGTTTCATAGCAATCCACATAACACTATCGATTGCATCAACGCCAGCTTCAAGCTTGCTTTGGTCTATAGTTGATAACTTAATGAGTGTCTTTGCTACTGATTTTACTGCAATAGCAAGTGCTATAAGCTCAGCAGCAACACCGATCTGGTTTCCGAACGTCTTCTTTCCATTTCCAAGGTTGATAGTCTTTATAGCGCCTACAACTTCTCCTACAACAAGGGTAAACAATTCAACACCTTGATGGGCGTCTCCCCAATTAAAATCAGTAAGACCTCTGATCGTATCGATGATCGTTTTTACACCCCATACGAAAGCAAATATTTCAGCAGCTGTACCAAGTTTCTTCAATCCTTGTGACAGTTTTGTTCCAAGAGCTTTAAATGCATCTGCTATTTGTGATACAGGAGTTTCTACAACTTCTTTTTTTCCTCCGCCTAGTGTAAGGAACAATATTGTAAGGGCACCAGTTATTATGCCTATTGCAGCAGCGGCAACTTTAAACTGATCCCACGTAAGACTTCCAAGGATCTTAAATGCTCCTGCCATAGCAAGCACCGCTCCAGCGAGTTCCAATATTGCAAAGGCAGTAAGCGCTCTTCCGGCTCCAGTAAATGCTTTTCCTATCCCTTTTAAAACTCTTGAGAAATTCTTAACAGCATCTTTAGCTGCTTTCGCAAGATCTCCAAGACTAGCAAAGAAATCAGCGATCCCAATGACGGCCTTAAGCGCTTTAAACTTAAGAACGATCCCAAATATCTTTACAACAATGTCTTTAATTTTATCGACTTTATCGCTAAGTTCTTCAGTTCCGTTTATGTCTTCAACGAATTTCTCTACTTCTCCTAAAACATCTCCAACAATGGTGCTTAAAATGTTACCTACTGTTGGAAAATGCTCTTCTATAAGCTTAACAAGTCTATCAAGCACGTCAAGGCCAGTAAGTATTGTATCACCAGCTAAGCCTAAAAGCGCTGAAGCAAGGTTTTTCAGAAATTCTATTACGGGGTGCGGTTTCGTGTAATCGTCAAGAGAATCTATAAGCATAAAGTCATCAGCTGTAGGGAGTCCCATAGATCCTTCAGCAACTTCATCCGGAACAACTTCGCCGCCAAGGAATTTAATTACAGCTTTTCTTAGGGCATCAAGTTTTTCCTGAACCCATCCGATGAAGTCATCGAACGACTGTTTAATAGTATCGAAATTTATTCCTGGAAGTTCGAAAGCAGATTCTTTTTCTACTTCGCCTTCTTCCTTTTTGAATAAATTTTCCCATTTTTCCTTAAACCAAGCCTTTAAAGCTTCCCATTTTTCGCCAAGCCAGGATTTAAACCCTTCCCATCGTTCTCCAGCCCAAGCCTTTATGTTTTCCAAAGAAGGCAAAAGATTTTCGACGTCTATCTCTGGAAGTTTAAAGTCTCCGTTCTTTATGCTTTCGAATAGGTCGCCAAACCATCCACCAATAACGCTAGCAACGCCTTTTATGCCTTCAAAACCTTTTGAATCCTTAAATTCAGACCATAGACTTTTTACTTTGTCCCACAGGTTCGAAACTATCTCGAAAAAGCTTTTGAATACACTAATAGCGCCTTTAAAAGCCACGGTTAACATATTTTTAACAACCGTGCCTAAAGATTTTAAGACTGGTATAATCTTCGTTACGGTTTTTGCAACGCCTTTAAGAAACGCTTCAACATCAAACTTGTCGACAACAAATGATATGAATTTACTAACTGCTTCCGAAGCACGTGTCATGATGTTCAAAAGCAATTCAAAGGGGCCCGTTGGAAGCTTAACGTTAGTTTTGCCGAATCCTTTAAATATCTTTTTAATCAGTTCTGTTCCTTTTATCTTTAACTGATTAAAGTCATATCTAAGATCCGCTAAAGATTTCTTTAGACCTTTAAACGCATCGGTTCCTTTAAATGCCTCAAACGTAGCTTTAAGCCTAGTTACTACATTGTTGATGGAACCAACAGCTTTTGTAAATGCTCCACCAAAAAGGTTCGCGATTACTTGTCCAACATCGCTAATAATCCAGAAAATGTTGTTTAGTATTACCTCAAGTTTTTCAAAGAATCCACTTTCTGTAGCAGCATCTTTTAAACTAGTAATCCATTTTCCTACAGACGCAACACAGTTAAGCAAAGTACTGCCAATAGTTGTAAGAAGAGCAGCAAAAGGTTTAATGGCAGCATTAAGAACCACGGAAGCTAAACGAACAATCATCGTAAGTCCGTCTATTACTCCGTTTAAAAACGCTGCTATTTTATCAGTAATTGCGTCTCGGTCCATATTTATCCGAATGTCATCTATTATTTCGATTGCCTTTTCGGATAAAGAACCTATAAGATCAACGATTGAATATAAGAATTTAAACCCGTTAACTTTAATAAGAGCCGATCCAACAACATTAGCAATGTCTGTAAACAGTCCAACAATAGCTTTTCCGACGTTGCTTATCTGCCAGAATACGAAATTAAGCGTTCCTTCCAGTTCGATTAGCATATCCGTTGTCTCTGTTATAAATCTAAACTCACTAACGAACTCCGAAATTGTAGCCCATGTCGTAAGAACCGCGTCGGCAACAGTTTGTAAAAAAGTAAACGTTGGTTTTAGTGCTGCGTTTAAGAATATTGAAAAGATTCTAATAGCAAGATATGCACCGTCTCTGATGCCGTTGAATATAATACCAATTTTCTGAGCAACTCCGTTTTTATCAACGGTGTCCATGAGCTGTTTGAACTTTTCGCTAAGGGAATTTATCATGTCGCCAATGGCGTCCATAGCGGTTTTACGTTTCTCTAAAACCTTTGCTATTTTTCTGTTGCCTTTAGTGACAGTGGTTGTAACTGCTGCTTCTTCTACCTCGTACCTTTTAGCGCATCCAGTTAACTCGTTTACCCTATTTTGAATTAATTTCCAATTTTCGCCTTCTTCTTCAAGCTTATCGATTCGCTCTTGACCATTTCCATATTCGCCACGCAAAACCTTCTTCGCAACTTCATCAACATGCTCTATAGATGTTGCTGTTTTTTCTACGGCTTTAGTGGTTTGCTCTATTAAGTTCCCTGTTGGCTTAAGAGCTCCTTGTACAATTTCAACTGACTGCTTTGCGTCATCGAATGTTATATGAAATGCATCTTTTAATTTAAGCGTAATGTCTTCAGCAGACTGTTCCAATTCTGTAAGGTTCATGATATAGCTTATAACATCATTCAAACCTTCTTCCGAACGAACCGTTCCTGGTAAATCTTCATATCCATTAAGAGGGCCGTCTAAAAGTCGCTTTTTAACACCTTCTCGATCTCCAAGAATCATCTCGTCAATGTATTTACCTGTAGTTCCAGCGAGTTTTTTCATTTGATCAAAAACACTTGTAGGAACTCCTAGAAGACTATCTTTTTTAGCAAGAACGGAATTAGCAAACGATTCATACTGATCTTCTGCTTCTTTAGCCACTTTTCTCATGGCGTCTAGAGCACTCGTTGGAATGCCTGTAATGTCCTTTGCTTTATCGAGTAATGACTCCGCAAACGAGGTATAATATTGCGTCGCTTCTTTTATAGGTGTAACAATGCCGTTTAGATCTTTATCAAGATGCCCCCAAACTTTAGATGATTTGGTTAAAAAAGCGTCTACTCCTTTAACAAATTCTCCAAAAGTATCGACAGCATTCTTTAAAGGTGTTAAATCAATGCTTTTAACGAAATAACGAAACGCACGAGTAGCGTTTGTAAAAATAGTATCAAATACTTCTGCTAATGGATCTGTAATTGCCTTTATCTGTTTGATAAACTCCTTAAGATCGTTAAAAACAGGGGGCATCTGCTTTCTTATTACTTCAGCAAAAGGCTGACCCATTCTTTTAAGCGCTGCCTGCATATTAGCGAGTGAACCCTCAAAAGTATCATTAGCTCTTTTTGCTCCTTCTCCAAGGGCATCGTTCATGGCATCTGAAAACTGCTTAAAACTAATCTCGCCTTTTGTAGTCATTTCACGGATTTCTTGCTCCGTCTTACCCATAGACTTAGCAATAAGAGCAGCCGCATTAAGTCCCCTATAAGAGAACATATTGAGCTGCTCCGTCATGAGCTTTCCGTTACCAGCAATCGTAGTATAAATATGAGCAATTGAGCTATACTCGTCACCTGTCTGGGACGCCACATTTGCGATGGACTTTAACGCATTATCCATCTCAGTTCCTATTGCAACATTTGATGCAACAAGCTGAGAAGCTGCAGTGGCGGCTTCGTCGAAACCAAACCTAGTATCCGTTACAGCTCCATCAATGCTGTCTTTAAGGTCGTCCCATGCGTAACCAAGCCCTTCAATAGCAAATTTAGCCTTATCAATATTTGTAGCTCTTGTCCAACCTCCGGTTTTCATTAAACCAAATGCCTGCTCAAATTTGCTGATCGGAATATTCAGTATTTTCATTGCGAGGTTTTCAACGCCTCTCGTAATATCCTGAATGACCGTCATTCCGACGATTCCCCAATTAGAGAACCTTCCGGCAATAGCTTCTACGCTATTCGCAAGCTTAGAGAAATCAGCTGCGTTTACATTTCGTTCAATGTTGTTTAAGCTGTTTGTAGCTCCAGAAAAATCAAGAGCTGCCTTAAGTTTTTCAAGAGTTCCGATCGAAGTCGCTACGTTTCTCTCGAACATTGTGTTGTCGAATTTCATCTGGACAATTCGTTCATCAATTTCTCGGCTCATTCAACCGTCACCTCCATCCAAACTTCTTGCGCCATTTTTTCAAATACGGGTCTCATAGCTGGATTAATATAATCTATACCTTTTACGTACGCTCCGCCTCTTGTAGCATGACCGTACTGTATAAGTACAGCTACATTAGCCCAGCCATCAACCACGTTACTGTTTTTCCATGTAATAGTTACGAATCTATCAGTTATTTTGATTTCGTAACTCCAAGAATCTGCGGTCTTGCCGGTTCGCTTCGGAGTAGCTTCTCTAAGAGCATCAACGCCCATCTGTCCATAAGCTTCTAGTCTTTTATAGATTTGCTTGCTTCTTATTCTTTTAAAGAACCTCGACGTTTTCGAGAAATCGCCTTTATGAGAAATCACAACCGGCAAAACACGTCACCTCTTTTTACCTTTTCTAATTCTACTTTCGTTAATCGACCTCTGATATGCTGCAGCTTCTGCACGAGACATCTTCTTTTCGCCTGCGCCTTTCACAGAGAATACAGTTATCAGAGTCATTAGGTTGTTTAAATGCCACTTTTCAAGTTCTATTGGAATGCCATATGAAATCATCTGATAGTAGATTACTTCACTAGTGACAATCTCTCGTCTACCTTTGTTTGGTCTATTATCATGTATGGTTGTTGCCGTCATAGGATCGTTAATGTAAGCGAACACTTTTTCATACATTTCCTGTGTAAGCATTCCATAAACCATATCATTGACTTGATTTATAGTCATACACTTTATATAAAGAAGCCATTGTTCTGGCGTTAACTTGTTTTCGATGGCATTTGATAAAAACGGCGTTTTAGTTATCCGTTCCCATTTGGAAAGAGAAATAAGCGAGTGCTCGAGAACTAAGGTCTGCTCTTTAACACTAATAAATCTATTATTATCAGCATCCCATATGTCGTCGTTCGCTGGTATAGTTATAGTAAGCGGCACTTAACTCGCCCCTTTCCGTTAATCTATCAAATATCTTTAGGAAGATCGGATTCTGCAGCTGTCTCCGGTTCCGCCTCTTCAGCTTTCTCTTCCTTAGATTTGCTTTCTTCGAATATTCTCTTAAGTTCACCTGGCTGTGCTGTAATAGCCGACTCGAGGAACTTCATTACAAAATCGTCCTCATTATCGAGGAACTTAAGAAACAGTTCCGAATACGCATCCGTAGCAGCAAACTCCTGAGAGAGCTCTTTGGATTTAATGAACGCATTCGTATTGGTTCTTTTGCCATATGCTTTAAGAATAATTTTCTTAAAGACTTCAATTACGTCTTCAACCTCAGGATCATCGTTAAGGCTATCGATGAAGCCATCTAGTCCGTTTGGAAGAGCCAAATGAATCTCCATAATATCGGACTTTGTAAGGTTAAAGAAGAAATCTTTAGTTCTTTCTTTTCCAGTAAAATCAATGTAAGTAATCGGAAGTTTAAACATAGTTGCGTCTCCTTTCAAATTTCCAGTTCATTTTGAATTAAATAAAAAAAAGAGGCTGCCTATTAAAGCAGCCCCTTATCGTTAATCATGATCAGCTTCCAAGCATCATTCCGATAACCTCTGCAGGAGTCGGAAGTGTAGGATCAGATGCTTGGATATTGTTGGTAGTATCAGCATCTTTTCCATAAAGTTTTTCTTCAAGAGCAATAAGCTTCGCGTCTTTAACTCCGTTAGTGATGTATTTAGAAGCATCAATAACGATGTGAGAAACAGGCTTAAACTCTGTTGCCGTTCCGTCGATAGTAATGCTGCCAATCGGTGTAGGTGTAGTGGTGAACTCCCAGGAAAGAGTGATAGCATCAGGACTATCGTTGATCGTCTGATAGCTTCTTTCAGACGGAGAAGCACTGCATCCCCATACGATATGAATCTTATAGCCATAATCGGTTCCAAGAACATCGTTGCCGATAGTAGTAACATAAGAGATACCGAACGTTTTCCTTCCCTGCTGACCGATAACAACACCATCGCCTACAATCGCAGATCCATCACACTGATAGAACTCAATCGGGCACTGATATGCTTCGATTGTTCCACCGTATTCAGGAGCCGAACGAAGAACTGCATATTTAATGTCGTCTGCCCAGAGAGCTGTCTCCTCTGCTCCAGAGTCGTTAGAAGATACTGATGTAATACCGTTCCAAGCTACGCCAGGAAGATACGCTCCCGGAGTACTAACATCGGAAACGTACAGCACCATCTTCTTATCACCAGTTTCATAAAATTTTTCTCCAGTATTATCCCAAATAAGAGCTGACATGGTTTATACCTCCTAGTATAAAGTAAATATAGTATGATAAAGATTGTCAGAAGAAAAGTGGCGATCCAGCTTACATTTCTGCAGCTTCGCCACTTCTTCTGGTAGTTTGCTATCTGGATCTGCGTCTATTACTGTTATCAAATATCTCCAATCAAACTCGTACGGATAATCATCCGCATATGTTTGATGCGCTCCAGTTTTCTCATAAATGATACAAGGAAACTTAAGTCTAACTGATTCCGGAGGCTGAAAATATACATTGTCACAAAGTTCATGGAGCTTCGCGCTTAGGTCCAGTCTGTCCATTGTATACTCCTCCTATTTCCATAATCAGTCTTGGATACTCAACTTGAACGTCAGTAACTTTCCAATTAGCACCCATCCAAGATAGATAAACAATTTCGTGAAAGTGGTTATAAGCAAATGGATCCGCCACGATGCTAATTCTTGTGGATGCTATAATGTTGTCATTAAGGTGCTCTGAAGTTACTAATTTACGGTTTATTTTGAAAACGTCGCCGTAATACGCTCTTTCTTCAACCACCTGCTCGTATACGTCAGGCTTTGTTTCCACGTTTCTTGCAAACCCGACGAATCCATAATACTTATTCATGCTTTCCTCCTAGATCACGGATTGGTTTCCTCTTCCTCAGCATCGCCGATGGTAAGAACAATCGCACTCTTCGGTTTCACAAGAGCACCAGAGATACGAGTCTCAATCAGGTAGATCATCTTGTTGTAATCAAGATCGAAATCGTCGAACATGTTGACTGCTCCACCCTTATCGGCGCCGATTACATAGTCGATCGGGTTAACGATTACAGCTGCAAGAGTGTTTCCGTCAACTTTTACGTTCTCCATAACCGGAACAGTGACAATCTTAGAAACACGAAGAGCTGTCATCAGATGAGCTTCGGTCTCATAGATGAAACGTCCATTACCGTCTTCCATGGTGAGCAGGTACGCAAGCATGGTATCGGTGATGTAAAGAACCGGATTGCCAGAGCCTTTGTAGTCCTTGCGGCTGAAGATGCAGTTCTTAACAAAGTTCTTTGCAAGAGCGCTTGTGGAATCGCTGTTTGTAACAACAGATTTGATAGTGAACATTTCGTGATCAAATACGATCGGACGAATGTGGTTCTCATAAATCTTATCGTCAGATTCAGAGCTTCTTCCGTCACCAACAAGGCAGGCGCGTGCAATCTCTTCCTCGAGCATGTCACGCATCTCACCTTTGATCCATGCAACAACATCGAAATCGGTGATATCGATAACGTCGTCACGATCCATCTTCTGTTTCTTGTAGATGGTCTGCGGATCAGTCGTTCTCTTAATCAGGTTGAAGTACTCTTCCCTCTTAAGGTTGCCTTTCACATAACCCAGAGCACGAGCTTCGTCAATCGTGATGTCAGCAAACATGGTTTTAACGCGGCTGAACGGAGAGTGTTTTACTCTGGACATAAAGTCGGTTACCCAAGTAGTATCTCTCTTGATAAACTCAGGAGTTGCCTGAAAACCTTTGTAATCCGGGAACAGCATCTCAGGATCACGTACGAAATATTCGTTAGTACCGGTTCCACGGGTGATGTTGTAATCAGAATCAGCGTGTGCAAGGACACCATTTTCCTGATGCTGCTGCACCGCTTCTTTAAGGCTACCGATCTTCTTTGCATCTCTGAAAATCTCTTCGATATCAGCGTGGCTAAGGAAGTTGTCTTCAGTTTCATAGTTAGATTCAAATGCGTTGTGCTTCACGTCTTCGTCCTCCTCGTCTTCGTCGTTGTCTTCTCCAGCTGCTGCAGCAATAAGTGCATATACAGCCGTTTTCTGTTTATCTGTAAGAGTGTTAAATACATCCTCTACAGTCTCGTCGCTATTCGATTTTGAATTTTCTTTCTCTTTCGGCTCTTCATCAGCATGCATCATTTCTTCGTCGTACATTCCTTCGTTCTCCTTTTCTGGTTCAGGTTCGGATTCTTCTTCAACAGGCTGTTCCTCGTTTTCTTCTTCTGCTTCTGCTTCTGGTTCTTCTTCAACCGTTTCATCTTCTGTTCCATCAACGGTGATGTCTCCATGCTGAAGATTCGTATACTCGTCACCTACAAGGTAAGCCCACATTTCATCTTCAGCTTCGTCGCCATGAGCAAAAGAAAAGTCAATCAACGCACCCGGATTAGCACCCGCAAGTACGAGACTGACTTCTTTAATAGCACCGTGAAGAACGTTTCCGCCTTTTTGTTTAAGCCCATTTGCGTAAATGGAAAGTCCCATGATGTCTCTATTATCAAGAATCTTTTTGCAATTCTGAGCTTTTTCTGTGTCGTTGAATTTGCCGTACATGAATACGCCATCATCACGATTCTCTAATATAGCGTGACCTAGAACCATATCAGGATCATTGTGAATGTGATTCCATACAAGAGGAACTGTCATTCCATCACAATCTTTAAATGCATCCTTTCTAATGGTTCTGCCATCGTTACAGAGAACGTCATTTTTGGTAGCGTATCCACAAAAATCATAGTGCTCAACCATCGTCGTTCTCCTTAATATTGTTAGTTTCGGTTAACTCGCTCTGAAAATTTTTATCTGAGTCTTCAAAAGCACGGTTTCCAGTGCCTTGTTGAAGCTTCGTAGGATCTTCTACTTTGTTGATGTTCTTATTAAGAAGCTCATTGGCTCTCTCAGTATCACGAGGAGCAAGGCCAATCTTAGAACGTACCTCATTAGAAGACATTACTTCGTTCTGCACAAAGATCTGTCCAACAGTAGCCATTTCGTTCATACCTGTGTACATAAACGGATCCTTCTTAAAGATGATTCTCTGTTTCTGGGTTCGTGCAGTTTTGGATAAAAACTTTCGTTGCATTTCTTCCGTAATAGCAGTAAGAATTGGATAGACGGTTCTTATGTAATAGTAATTCATAGTATCTTTGCTGGCAGTTCCGTCAAACACACTCTGAGTAAGACCAAGCTGATTATAGAGCATCGCTGTTAGGTCTGATGCTTCTTTCCAAAGGTTGTTTTCAATCGGCCTATTGAGCTGCGTTATTCGTTCCGCCGCATCGGTATATGCAATACCATACTGAGAACCTACAAGTTGCATCTCTATCTGCTTTCTCCTAGTCTCAGCTTGTTGCTGTTTAAGCGGAGACTTAAGAGAATAAGGAAGCTGAATAATTAGGTCCATCTTTCCGGATGCATTCTGATCGTTTAATACATCTAGATTTCTAAGAGTCCTAATAAGACGCTGAAGTGTTGAATTTGGAGAGTTCATTATCTCGTAAAAAGGATTCTGAACGATAACTGTAGTCTCTTTAGGAACAGTTATCTCTTCTTTAATTCCTCTTCGTTCGTTGTACACTTCAACAGTTACGGTATACGGTTGCCACCTAACGATCTTTCCGACTCTCATGGATAATATGTTGTAAGAATCGGTTAACATTGGATCGACATCAGTATCGATAGGTACTGCGGCAACGTATCCTTCATCTAGCATGGATTGAACTACGTCCTGCATAAACGCTCTACCGGTTTGGTCGACGTTTGCACTATAATGGAAGAGTTCGTTAAGCTGCGAATCAGCAATATCTTCAAGATAGTTCTCTTCGTCATCAACTTTAACGTGCCGAACATCAAGCTGCGCAACGTCAACAGCAATACGATTCTTTATCATCTCAATAATTGATCTGTCAGAAGTCGTATGTGTAATGTTTCTGTCAGGTCTAACACCGTAAGAGCTGTTTGTAGGATATTCACGGAATCTTGTAGGATCACGTGATTTAAAAGCGTTCCATGCATTTCTTATTCTATCAGTAAATCTGTATGGCATTTTGAAATTTACCTCACACGTCTATAGTTCGATCTACGATTAACGAAACCAGCCCCGCCAATTGCAGCATACGTTTTGCTAAGTTCATTAGCAACCGTATTGTTTGTGTTATCCCAGTTTCTTCCTTGTCGTTCTTTTCTAAGGAAACCAGGATTACTCTTCTTGCTTACTTTATAGCGTTTACCTAATACAGCGCCTTTGTTTCCGCTAGTATACGCCTGCCCAATAAGAACTGCAGTTGACAACGGCCCAGTTACAACTAAAGTTCGAACCGCAAGCTTCTTACCATAATTAGCATCTCTCATTACTTTAGCGGATCCAATCGTGTACCCTTTCTTATTAAGATCCGAAAGTATGCTTTTAGTCTTAGCTTCTCCTTGCTTAATCCTCTTTGCATAAGTATCGGCCGCTTCTTTGTTTCCTCCGTTAGCAGCTTTTCTCATCTGATAAGTATCTTTAGCTTTCTGCCGTTCAATAAGATTTAAAGCTTTCTGACCTCTTCTAGCGTTAAAACCTTTTCTTTCAGATTTACTAACGTATTTTTCAACTTTCTTAGAGAAATGAGTTTCTTTCCCATCTTTGTATAAACTCTTTCGCCAACCAGCTTTCTTTTCAGATGCAGAATGAGCACCGGCTGACAACGGATACGGTGGACCGTTTCTACTTCCCCATCTTTGTCCTGCAATCCCGTGATGATATAGTTCCAACTCTTCTCGTACGTATGGATTATAAATGTTTACGTTCATCGTTAATTACCTTCCGTATCTAAATTTTCTTGTTTCATCATCTGGTAAATATGTCCCATCTTGCATCTTCTTCCAAACGGCGTCAGCATTTCCATCTTTAAACGTTCTTTCAACTAGTTTATTTAAAGAACTAACTTTATTCGAAAGGTGTCCGTTTAAGTTATTTGCTTCTGTTGTATAACCAGATCCTTGTTTCCACATTTTATTGAACGCCTGATTGGCATTCGAAATGATGGTTTTAGATTCCTGTCTGTTTTTAATTGGACCAAGAACGTCTCTTGCATTAAGCTGCTGAGTTCTAGTGGTATAAGTTGGTTCAGAAGATTTGGATTCTGTTTCTTTATTCGGTGCCGGTTCACTCGCCTGCTTTGGAGTAGATTCTTTAGGTTTTTCTTGTTTTTCTCCTCCACCGTTACCGCCACCCTTTTTTTCTTGTTTTTCTCCTCCGCCGCCATTACCGCCTTTTTTACCTTGTTTTTCACGATATTTAGGATTGCCATTTTTATCATAAAAGTAATCATTACGGAATCCAACGCCTTTTCCACCGCCGAATATTGTTTCGACTTTACTAATAACCTTTTCGCCTTCTATATGTTCTCCCGCAAGTTTCGTAGCGAGAGCATACCTTAATGCTCCTACTGTTGTCGGAATAATAACCTCTTTTCCAATAGCTCCCATAAGCTGGGAAACAGCGCCTTTGCCTTTATTTCTCTCAGCTTCTTCAACGCTTACAAATTTCCCTTTTAAAGCTCTTTTAAAAGCCTTCTCTTGTTTAAGCCTGTTAATGGAGTATGCTATTTCTTCATCACTCATTAACTTTTTAGGCTTAACTCCCATACGAACCGCAGCTTTATTAACAAACTTCGCCGTTTTAACAGTCCCTTTACCAACAGCTTTTGCTACTTTAATGGTTCCTCTTCCAGCTGCGGCCAAACTCTTCCTCCATCCAGCTTTCTTTTCGGACGCAGAGTGAGCTCCTGCAGATAAAGGATACGGTGGACCGTTTTTCTTACCCCAGCGTTGACCCATGATGCCATGATGAGCTAGGAACACTTCCTGGGGCACATATGGATTGTAAATACTAGTGTACATTTTGAATTTCCTCTTTTAATCGTCATCGTAATCGTCTATATAAATCTCAGTCATATCCGGTGGCTTAAGAAGATCCTTCTCCGCATCCACGTTCATACGAAATTCAAGCTCTGCAAGTCTATCTTCAATTTCATGTATAAGATACGATGACTGAGGTGGATCAAAGTATAACCGAACCTTTAGCGCCATGTAGGTCTTTACTGCTTCGATCTTTCCGGTGGTCATAAAGTCGCTCCAGACTTCGTTATAACCGGTTATCATGAACGGTTCTTTTGGACCTACACCAAGCTGGTTCAGTATTTCAAACGTGGAGTTGATATCCATGATTATCTCTTCATCGAAATGGGTATACTCCTGTACAATTCCAAGTTTTTTCTTTATCGATGCTAGTATTACGTCGGTCATAGAAATCACCTCCTTTTAGTTGTCGTTTATTTGTATTTGCCTTTAAGAATATTTCCTACACTTGATTCAGAAATCTGTAGAGCATCAGCTATTTGAGCATATGTCTTTCCAGAAGCTTTCATTTGTTTAACCCTTGACACTATTCTACTTTCAGAAGTTCCACTAGAAGTATTAAATGCAGGTTTCTTAAGCTCTGCTCTTTTTAATGCTTCCTCTCCTTTTTTGGTTAATTGGACATGTTTATTATTCTTTATGTAACTTATAGCTTCATCAAATTGTTTTGAGTATTCTTCAGCATAAGTATCACTTTCTTTTATTCCGTTTTTCTTTGATCTTCTAGTTACAAGGCTATCTTGAACGTCATACGGGTTTCGTTTCATATACGATAAATCACGTTTATTACTTAATGGTTTTCCATTTGGATCTTTTGTCGATGTTAAAACGCCAGGTATTAAGCGATTCACGTCACTCCAAGCATCACTTTTAGCTCTTGCAATATCACTTCTAACGTTGTTACTAATGTCTTCTACAGCACCTAATGCTTCACGGGAATTAGAACCACCAGGGTGTTTGATACCTCTGCGAGTGAATACGGTTCGTTCTCGATATTCTTTATCGCCTTTTGTTATACGATTAGCTATTCCTCTAAGAAGAGCATCCCCTTCTGAATATACTTCCAAATCTTTATCTTGAATCGCTTGATCCCGTTTATTGGGCATAATTTCCTGCATTTTTCTATAAAGTTCAGTACCATCACCATCCCAACTTTCAGTGATTTTTCTACGTTTTGGATCACTATTGAATTCCTTGTCGTATTTTTCCCAAGATGCAGAAGCTTCCCTTTCTATTTGGTCATAGCGTTTTGCCCAATCTACTACTTTTTTCACTTCATCGTCAGTCATACGAGCTATATAAGCATCACGAAGTTTTTGCTGTTCTTTCTCCGTAAGAGGTCTATTTCTTCTATCTGCTCTTTCGTAGATATTATCAATACGTCTCTTTTCTTTATCCTGCTCGACATGCCTGTATTTCTTTTTAAGATCTCCTCCGTACTTTTCTTCGTTCAAGATACCACGTTTGTCCTCTATAGCTCTCACTTTTTCTGCGGCATCGAATCTCTTCTTATCGTATTTAAGAGCCTTGTTTAAATTCTTCTCATACTTTTTGTCATTCCCAAGTCTCTCCGCAGCTTTTGCCCTGTCGTAATACTTATCTGATATACTTGCATTTATAAGAGATTTTTTATAGTTGTTGAATTGCTTCTTTTCGTCTCGTTTATCTGCAAGACTTTGTCTCCAACCAGCTTTCTTTTCAGAAGCAGAGTGAGCCCCTGCAGCTAGAGGATACGGCGGACCATTTCGTTTACCCCACTTCTGTCCGGCTATTCCGTGATGCATTAGGTAAAGCTCTTCTCGTACGTATGGATTGTAAATGTTTATGTTCATGGCTAGTTACCTATTCAAACAAATCCTTATTAAGTTTATATGCAACAAGTGCGTCCATCATAGCAGCGACGTTATCAATCTTCTCATCGTTTCGCTTCTTAAGGAGCTTCCTGTTGCCATTTGTGTCTTCTATCGTAATGCAGTTTCCCATACAGAATTTCATAAGCTCTTCATCGAACAAGAGGCACCTATCCGCTGCAAGTTTCTTAAGTTCGCCAAGAGGAACCGATTCTGTTTTAGCCCCCTGAATTACCTTCTCGATGCCAAAAGGTCCATTCTCAGTTTCCCACCTATTGATGAAACCTTTCGCGTTATATGGGTCAAAACCTATGCATCTAACGTCGTATTCGGCATCGATAATATGCCTATCAAGATCGTCGTATACATCATCCATATCGAGCATAGTTCCTTCAAGGACTACAAGAGTGCCTTCGTCAAGGAACTTTTGATACTCAAGTCTCATAGCTGGTGTAAGCTTATCAAGCGTTCTGGACGAAATGTAGCTTCTTGCTTTTATGCCAAATTTTTCTCCTGCAAGAGGAAATAGGAACGTAAACGCGCAGAAGTCGTCTCCTCTTGACAAGTCGCAACCCATACTGCATGGAAGCTGCCAAAACTCTCTCTTTCGATGCGTAAAAGTTTCTTCATAGGTAAAGAAGTATGTGTATCCTTCTGATGGAATGCCAAATCGTTTCGCTAAAATATCATTCATTACAGAAGGTACGTGTTCAGCTTTATCAACATCTTGCTGATACGTTTCATATTGAACAGTGCTTCCAAGATTCGGGTTAGCCTTAAGCCACATCCTCGGATTAGCTACTTCTTTCTTATCGTCGAGCTTATAGTACCAAATGCTAACATGCGGATTCTCATACTCACCTCTAAGGATGCTCATGATTTCCATCTTAATGTTATCACCAGGTCCATTTCGTACCGTACCTTCACTGGAAGCACAAATGATAAGGTAATCTTTATTCTTAGCGCAACCCTGTTCAAGCGGACCTATAACGTCCTCACGAGTATCACCAGAAAGCCACTCATCGACAGTAGCGACTTTAGTGTTAAGCCCCTGAAGCTTGTCAATCGACATTGGACGAACCTCAAGCAGAGAACCTGTAATTCGGTTCTCAATGCCCTTCTTTGTAGATGCCAGATGCGCCTGATTAGCTGCCGACCCTGTTGTGTTGTGTATCGAGCCAAGCGTCAGCATTTTGAAATACGGGCCACGAGAACGAACGATTGCGGTTCTTATTGGCGACATTACCTCTTCTGCTTGTTTCATCGTAGGAGCTGTAGTCACTTGATGAGTTGTAGAAGTATCGACTGTGAGGAAGTATGCTTGAATCAGCGAAATGAAAAGGGATTTTGCTGCAGAACGAGCAATAATTAGAAATACTTTATTAATGAGGCGGAACTTAATAGATTTATTCACGTATCTGCCAGGTCCGCCATTTTCACCTGGGATGTAAACTGATCTCTGCTCAAAGTAATACCAGCCGAAGATCTGTTCGCCCCAAAGTTTAAATGTATCAAGCAGATGTAAGTCTTCGCCGTTCGTGAGAGTCATTTCAGTCTCACAAAACGCGATCCAGCCTTCTACTGCTTGGTCATCGTAGTAGATTTTAGGATTGGCAATTAAGGCGTCTATCCTGTTCATCTCCATCGATACTTCTTTATTAACAGGAATCTCGCCTCGCATGACTCTGTCTCTAAATCTACCGTAGTATCGAGGAGTTGCTGTGTTGGATAGCATAATTAATCACCTAGTTTTTTAATCCCAGAATAGAACTTGAGAAGCAAGAATATGTTTGCGATTTTCATCCGTAACTGGAAGGCCAAGATCTTTAAGCACAACATCCACAAGTTTATTATCATACGCGTTTCTAACCGCCCGTTCAGCAGTCCATTCTTCTTTATGAGCTTTACTATATGCCTCATAAAGGTCTTTTACTTTTCTACTCTCCATACCTGCGAACTTCCACATAGGATCGTTGTCTCTAGTAGTTGTATATTCTTTGTAAGCCTCTTTCGCTTTCATTCCTAAAGTTTTTTCAACGTTGTTAAGAGCTTGATCTCTTTCTTTTTTCCATGCTTTTGCTCTTTCGGATTTAGGTTTATCTTCATACCAGTCTATAGAAGTGTCGACTATCTTTCTTTGGAAACCCTCGTATCTTTTTAAATCGTTATCCGAAAAGTCTCCGCTTTCGCCAACCCTAGAAAGAAACGCCAATTCGGATTGATCTCTTTCTTTTAATTCTTTATTTTCTAATTTATCTTCTAAAGACTTGAACTTGTTTTTAGTCTTGTCGCTCATTGGGCCATGCTTATTCTCTAAAGATTTAAGTTTCTTTTCGTTCTGATACTTCTTCTTACCATATTTATTAGCTTTGTCCATCTCGATATCGTATCCATTATCATTACCGTTTCTACTTTGATCTATGGCACGATTAACATGCTCGGACTCTTTTTTAGAATTAATAAGTATTTTCTTATAATACTTGGCTTCTCGTTTATCAGCCAGGCTCTTCCTCCACCCAGCTTTCTTTTCAGATGCTGAATGATCTGATGCTCCAAGTGGATAAGGTGGGCCGTTACGTTTACCCCAGCGTTGGCCGAAGATGCCGTGATGCATGAGGTAAAGCTCTTCTCGTACGTATGGATTGTAAATGTTTATATTCATATCACTTCCACGGGCATGTGTCACCCGGTCTTCTTTCTATAGGTCTGTTATTTAGTAACGAAATATCACCGAAGTGAAGAGCGTTATGAGTTTCGAGTCTTGTAGAAATCAGAAACTCAGGATTCATTAGTTCTTTAGTAGCTAAGACTATGTCGTTCGAAGTCACTGGATTCATATGGTGCACGATTATCGGTCCAAATATGTCGTATCCTTCGACTCCTAAATCGCAGCCATTATCGCGGAGGATTACGTCTCGTCTAATTCGCTTCCATTCATAGGAATGATAGAAATTCTGATTCAAATATCTCTCAAAGCCAAATGTGGCTTCTCCTACTTTGCTGTCAAGTTTCAGATACTCGAATCTCTCTTCAAACGTTGGAAGCAGTATAAGCTCACTATAGGTCCTCATCAACGTATTCCTCATCATTGGCTCCGCTATAAACCTTGAACATAGCCATTGCATCTCCGAACAGTTCCTCCATTTTCGCCATGGATTCAATCTGTTGGACTTTCGCTTTGTCAAGAGCTATCTTAGCTTCAAGAGCTTCATTCTGTTTCTTCTCCCGTTCAGTTGCCAATCGTAAATAGTGTACGATTATCTGTGGTGATGCCGTACCGTCCTCTAGTTTCTTCTCCGCTAAGCGTTCTGCTTTTGCAATTAGCTGAGCTTGTCTCGCTTCGGGAGTTAGTGCAGGAGGATCTGAACGGCCACCACCAGAATTTTTGGTTTGTTTCATGATACTTCAGTCTCCTTTCGAAGCATTTATAAGTTACTTTGGATCAAATGTTGAAGGCTTTTGGAAGAGATACCGCATACTT
>Ga0326511_10001428_pt1 | contig 19750 bp, 21 predicted proteins | sample 0_2496_0518_D_FD_203701 | JGI IMG/M metagenome (GOLD analysis project Ga0326511, IMG submission 203701) | Bovine rumen microbial communities from UC Davis, California, United States - 0_2496_0518 | ecosystem: Host-associated > Mammals > Digestive system > Stomach > Rumen | place: USA... | reverse complement strand
GCTCATTCAAGGTTATCTTTTTTAGGACGGTGCTGTTATATAATTTCGGGCATTTCTCAAACAACCAATAACAAAACCAATAAATCGGGTACATACACAAAACGAGAATCCACCACAACCAAGACGGATATATAATCATTGCAGGAAGAACGCCGATTAAATTTCTAACCCCTGAATAAATCCAATCATAAACTCCATAGTATTTATGGATTTTATTACCATCAGGCAAGAATAAATTAATAAAAGCTGTAATCCAATTACATATAGGTCTAAACCAGATATCGTAACTCTTGCGGTCTTGGCAAGGATTTAATCCAGCGTCTAGAATTTCACCAACCGCACGTGTCCAATATTGAATAATAACCCATGTAGACACTGCTAAGGCTATTCCTAAATCTTTATAACTCCATGACAAAGTTAAATCTAAAGTAAGAACCAAAACGAGGATTATTACCTGAATTGTACGTGAGATGACTTTCTTAAAATCTCCCCACCCAAATAATCTACGTGCAATAGACCAAAATATAGTTTTAAGTATCCACATTTTAAATCGCCTTTATAAATTTAAGATAAATCCAACCAAGTCTGCGATTGTAATCCTCTCCGATTCCGTTACCACTTGCCGCACCTTGTCCATATTGACCCTGACTAGCAACAGAAGCCGCATTACCTGTAGAAGTTCCCTCAACAGTGAAAGTATATCCACCTTGATTACCACTCAGTGAGGTAATATCCGAGAAAGCAATATTTGTTATTGTTGTACTTCCTACTGTAACTGAGCCAGCAGTAGGTGTTCCACCACCACCTGCTGTTGCAACTAAAGTGTCATCAATAGTAAGTTTTGAGGGAGAGCCTACACCGCCCCCACATTCCATTTTGATTGTGTGATTGTCTTTTGTTACAGTAACAGTTGCCGACCATCTCGAACCCGAACCACCACCATATCTTTCTTGCCAATATCCGGCTTGACCGTAAGAACCTCTGCCACCACCACCGACAATCTCAACATAATACTTTCCTTGAGGTAATGAGATTGTTTTAGTAATCCCAGAGCTTTCACTTATCAAAACTTCCTCAGGCTCAAAAGGAGAATATAAATAAACCAACTCAGAGCCTTTGTAAATCTTACGAATAGCCTGTGATCCTTTATATACCCCATAAGAGCCTGTGTCTTGAATTTTTTGTGAACCTTTATAAAGTGTCATCTTTCACCTCACTATACCGAAATCTCTCTTTAATTTCTTGAACCTTAGCTTCACGCTTACACAACATCTTTCTTGCTCCCTTATGCTGTTCTTTTCCAAATGTTTACGATATAAGCAGGTGGTTGAACTGTATTTGAATTACCGTAGATTGAATTAACTCGTGAAGCATTAAAATTTGCTCCATTATAGAGCCCGCCACCGGCGACAGGGCCGGTGTATCTTACATTATATTCACCTGTTGCTTGGAATAATCCTCTCTGATTTGGAGAAATAACATCAAGACCACCATTGCCATTTATATGAAAGCTTAAAGTTCCTTCAATATTCGGCAATCCAGCTTCAATTGTAGTTCCTGCTGCATGGTTACTATCAGCTCCCTGCAATACCCTTCCCGAACTTACTAATTCCCAAGTTCCTTTAACACTAGCAAGAGGACAAGTAGAAGTAACGCCGACATAAACGCTTCCTACAGGGTAAAACAAATCAACAAAAGCCTTACCTACTTCAGTTACATCTAAATTTTCTATAGATATTGTTACTGTCGAATTGGCTATGACTATATAGTAAAGGACTTTAATAGACTGTGGTTGAACTGTTGAGGATTTGCCATAGATTGGGTTACTGTTTGAAGCATTAAATGTCGCGACATCGTAATGTACAGTATTGTTAGTTTCTGCAACACCGTATGCAGAGTTTGTTCCTGTTTTATATGAAACATTAAAGACTCCAGTGCCTTTGCTAACCAGTGCACCGCCCCAACCAGAAGTTCCATTCCCATTACCACGACCATCAAAACTACCCGTAATATTCGGCAACCCTGCTTCAATCAAATCACCCAAAGCTGTTACATCTGTTGTCCCCTCAGTAAATCCTGTTATCTTTGGTAGTCTTACGGTATTATTTGTGCTATCATAAACAAACTTTCCACAGACTCCATAGGTCGTTACAGCACTCTGCCAATCACTCTCACTCACAAACAGGTCAGGATAGTCCGTTACAAGTCCTGCAATATAGTTTACAAATTTAGCATAAGACCCTGCACTACTGATTAAAGCACCATCGAGTAAGTGCAAGCCTGCATCTGTTAAGGGAATTGTTGATTGAATAATCTCACCAATGTTTCGTGAACAGGTGTTATCAGCTATTTTATTTTCTCCAAGATATAATGACATTATGCTGTCCTCCTATAAATATTAACGACATAAGCAGGTGGTTGTACTGTTGAGGAGTTGCCATAGATTGAAGAACTGAGAGAAGCATTGAAATCATATCCATAAACTGTTCCGGCTGTTGATGAGATTGCAGAACCACCTCCCATATCTAAACTAGAAGACGAACCTATAGTTATACCTTGAAAAGCACCAGAAGCAGATTTCGCGTGATTTGCTGGAATACTTGCACCAAATCGCCCTGTAATATTCGGCAATCCTGCTTCAATGGTTGTTCCTGCACTATGTCCATTATCAGCACCTTGTAAAACTCTACCGCTACTTACCAACTCCCACGTACTACCACTTATCAACGCACTCAAAGGACAAGTGTTAGCTGTTGTGATATATACCGACCCCACAGGATAAACAGAGCTTAAAATTGTCTGCATTATATCTACAGAACTTGTATCATCTGTGATGTTATAAAGTGTGTTTGGGTTTTTGGTAACAATAGCATCGTACTGAGCTTTAGTACCTGTCCAAGTTTTAATGGCTGTTGAACTGTCTCTTGAGTTGATAACACCTACTGTTTGAAGCTGTGAGCTCCCATTTAATGTTATGCTTTTATTGTCTAAGTCAGGGGTTGATTTAATCGTGACTGAACTTAAAACAGTTCCTTGAGCATTTTCTAAAGATAAGGTCGTTCCTGTATAGTCTAGAGATGAACCCGTAGTTTGTATGGTCGCATCAATCTGAGTTTGGAGATTGTTGTCCTCGGTATCGACATAATTCTTATCGACTAATTGGTTTGAAGAACTGGCAGAACTCGGTATTTTACCCTCAATCGTAGACACACGGGAGGTTAATCCGCTTAATTCTGCTTGTGCCTGCCCTGCCCAGTATTTCGCTGAGTTTCCCGCAGGCTCGCTCGGGTCACCGATTGCCCACTGCTTTGCTAAATTCGCAGAATTTGAAGCACTTAATGCAGAATTGCTTGCGCTTGTTTCACTGGCTAAAGCGTTGCTTGCACTTGTTGAAGCTTCTCCGGCTTTTGTCGTGGCAATACCTGCTTGCGTGGTTGCTGTATCAGCACTGTTGGCGGCATTTGTTTCGCTTAATAAAGCGTTTGATGCCGATGTGGTCGCCTCACCTGCTTTGGTTGTGGCAATACCAGCCTGAACTGTTGCCGTCTGCGCCTGAGAGGTTGCAATATTAGCTTGCTCTTCTGCAATATCAACCTGAGCATCAATTAAAGCCTTTTTCTCAGTGTAATTTGCGTTAAACTCACTTAATTTTTTGCTTGCGTTGTTATTATATTCTTCAATTTTGTCAGAGGCGTGTTCATCAAACCCTTCTACAATTTGAGTTGCTTCTTCTGCCTTTTCAGTTGCAATTCTGGCCGCTTCAACAGCTTGAGGATAATTTGCATCAATATTTACAATTACACCATCAAAATTTAATACAGTTTCAGGTGTTTGATTAAGGTCTAATACAACATTTGGTGTTTCTTCTAATTTTAAGGAATAGCTTTCTACTTTTTTATCAATATTAACTACTTCTTGAGACACATTAATATTGATGTTTTCAGAAGGATTGATATTTATACCTTGTTCCTTAACCAACGTTTGATTAATGTTGATTTCGTCCATATTATCCCCCTTATGGATTGAGAACTAAAAACTTTGCTACTTGATGATTGTTTGCTGAAATACAGTCTTTAATGTCGCCATTTATATGATAAATAGCCACAAAGTACGGCTTTGTTGTACTCATATCGTCAATATCTTCTGAATTTACCTTAAACATAAATTGCCCTGCTGTTGGATTAACAATAATTCCTTGCCCATCAGGATCTGAAGCTGTTGTGATTGTTTTTGTGATTAAGTATGTCCCATTGTCTTCAACATTTTCTCTTACTTGCATAAGCATAGTTGAATTAGTTAAATCAACCGGACTTCCTTGTTGGGTTAAAGTAAAGGCGAACCCTATTGATTCGCCTTGTTTAATTTTAAGTTCTAATGGTTTATGTTCGCATCCGCACATCATATCTTAAATACTCCTGTTTTTATAGTGTTAGCTATTCGTCTTGCTCTCTTTGGTGAATCTTCTCTTGCATAATCAGAATCTAGGCACTCTTTATATGCTTCTTCCCAGTTCCCAACACCCATTGCTCTTAGCATCTTCTTAAAGCCTAGCAATCCGTCTTTACCCATCTGAAAGCACATATCAATCAAGCAATAACGTCTCTCTTTATCTAGGACATCAAAAAAAGGGATTGCTTTGTTACAATCCCTCTTTGCTCTTTCAATGTCGTTCCTTAGTAAATAAAAAGCCGCATTTTTGGTTATGCCTCGCATATAGTCTCCACAGACCTTATTTTCCTCTGGTGTGAGTGGGTTTTTATCAATGCAACGCCCTATTCCTATTGTCAAATATCCTTTTGTGTCTTTATATGGCATAAGAGAACAACCTTCATTTAGAACAAAGCGTTGTATCATCTCATTTATGTCTATGTCTTTTTCCATTGACGTCAACTCCTGTTTTTTCTTTGATTTTTCCCAACGTAAAAGTTGTGAGAGTTTTAAAAACAACGTTTCCAGTTGCACGATAGAAATTCTCCAAAATTGAATATAATTCAATACCGCAAATAATAGTTGCGCCTGCCCTTGCTAAACCGCAATCCATAATGGTTAGCATATATGTATCTAATCCGTGTAATAAAATAACAGAAGTAGCGTACATATTTAATTTTATTATTGTTCTTTGCATTTCGCTTGATTTTAAGTTATCGCCAGACTTAAGAGCGGCATACATCCCTGACACCATATCAGCAACAACGAATATAAGCATCCATAGCAGAACAACATAAATCGGCTCAAAGAACCCTATTAAAGCCGCTCCTATATAAGCCCAAATTCTATCTAAATCTAAATATTTCATTGTTATGCCTTTACAAAATAGAATACATCATCATCAATATTCTGTGGTAAAGCATCTACAACGCTATAATTAAACTGTTGGTCTAATATAAAAGACGTTCCATTATATACTAAGTGAACAATTCCTTTTAGCTCACCACCTAACAAATTAGATCCATCAAATCTACGAATGTTTTTATTGCCAAGTTCTGCTACATTAACAGTTGCATCTCCTGTATTTGCCCGACTGCAAACAAACCAAACACTCATACCCATAAAATAGTCATTAGGTCTTATGTAACTGTCTAACCCAGTTAATATATATGAATTGCTTTCAGCACCTGTTTCTAAGAACCAAACACCTGAATTTCCATATTTATAAATTGCTTGTGGGAAATTGTTAGGATTAAATGTTTCTGCATTATATCCAGCAGAGCTTGTTACCTGTTTAACAGCAGATACAACATCAGCCACATCAGCATCAACTGGTTGAACTACCATATTGTCAGCTGTCCAAATTAACACATCATCCTTTGTATATAACGCTACCTTGTAAGGCTCATCGTCCATATAAATAGGAACAAATCTACCAGAACCATTAGCTATAACAGGATTTGACAGAGGGACATTCAAACCGACATCTGCATAAACATTCTTAGGGTTAGAAGTTCCTGCCGTATAAAAATAAAGCTTTGCACCAGCTAAAGTATTGCCTGATGTATCAAAAACCTGTTGCCACGGTTGACTAAATAAAGAACTCATTTATTTCTCCATAAAAAAAGCCCCCATTTAAGGGGCGTTGATTATTTTTTAACAGGTTTTTTAACGGTGATTTTACCACCTTTAGCCGCTAATGTTTGGCGAAGTGGCATTTTGCTCGTTTTTAATTCGTCTTTTGTTACTTTGCACTCTTTCATTATTTTTCTCCATAAAAAAAACCGCCTCGAAAGAGACGGCTAAAAGTTAATATAAAGGAAATTACATTATTTCCAGTTTATTTTTTTATTTTAAATTCTTCTTCTATGAACTTTTTTATTCCTTGTTTTATGTCATCATAAAAAATAGCTCCTATTATCCAAGCAAGGACAACCCATTTTAATTGCCATAACACAACAATCCCTAATAGTCCACCCATTTGATTCTCCTATCTTTTTTATGATTACATTATAAAACAAAAGAATTTAAAAGTAAACTATTTTGTATAAAAATAATCCAATATTGAAGATAAATAAGGAACAGTATCAGAACCGCCCTTTCCATATAAATAATTTGCTAATTCATTTGCTTTATTTACAAATTTATCATTAACAGACTGATTAAACAGCTTATCGAACTCAGGCAAAGCCTCTCCATAAACAAATTCTTTTCCAATAGGACTTAATTTGTTAAACTTTTCTTTAGTATCAATTAAAGGAATTATTTCGTTTTTCAAAAGCTGTTTATTTTCTGAATTTTTTGCGAGTGAGTTTAATTTTTTAACATCCCCACCCTTTGAAGTCAAAATCTTCATAACTTGATTTCCAACAGTGGATTCAGCTGTTCTTGCATTAGCCATCTGTTTTAATAAATTAAATTCACTTCTCGGTTGCATCATTTCAGAATAAAAGTTATCTGCTTTTGTAAGAGCATTAATAACAGCCTTTTCATCTCCATTTTTAGCGGCTCTTGCTAGACTTTCGTAATAATCTCCTTTTATTGAATCATAGAGTCTTGATTGTTGATTTGGAGTTAATCCTAATTTGCCAGTATCAACATCTTTACCAATCCGCATTTTAATTGAGTCAAGCTGTCTTGCATTTAAACCTTCTTCTAGTTCACTTTTTATGCCAGCCAAATAATTTCTTGATTGTTTATCTAATTCTGTTGATAAATTGTCAATTTCTCTAACTGCTCTATTTGTAACAGCAGGGGCTTTTGGATTTGTTAAACTTAATGCTTTATTATAAAGTCTTGAAGAATAATGTTCTATTTTTTTAACACCTTCATCTGCAATTCTTTTAGCAGAAGTACCAATATTTTCTATACTGCCCCAACCACCTTCTGAATATTTTGCAATAAGTTTTTTGATTTCTTTTTCTGTTCTACCAAAAACAGGAGCAAACCAGCTTTTTTCAACAACTTCCCCAAGCTTTTCTCCGACATCACCTATTTTGTCAGAGAATTTTCCTACTGTATATCCAGCAACTGGAGAAACAGCACTAATTACTGCATTTACTTTACTGTTTTGCTTTAGATTATCCTTAAAATCACTTAAATCATCAGAAAAAGCCAAGCTGTTTGCCACCGCATCAGCTTGACCAACAGTAGAACCTCTTAAAAACTTAGGTAAATTTCCCTCTGCTTTATTCAAATAATTAAGGGCTTTTACAGCATTTCCTGACCCTTCTAATGTTTGAGCCCCTTCAGAAATATATGCAGATGTAGCCCTATTAACAGGATTTCTTACTGCCGCCGTGATTGTTGTGGCCGCATTAATTATAGGATGTTCTTCTGCAAATTTTTTATGAGCTTCGTTTGCCGTTTCTACAATTTCATTATATCGTTCTTTTCTTGTAGGAATTTTGACATCTATATCATCAAAAGCATTTGCAATCCCCTTATTTTTAATATTTGCAACCGCTTGCCCTACCGCTTCCCCCGCTCCAAGTAAGTAATCAACAGGGGCTGTTCCAGCAGAATGAACTACTCCGCCCAATTTTGAACCTAATCCAAAATATTTACCATTATCAACAGCTTTTAACAAACCGATTGTATTATCAAGATATTTTTCTCTAGGAAAATCTTGCTCTATTTGTTTATAAATATCCTGTTTTGTTTCTTTTTGAGAAGGAATTTTTTCGAACTGTGACCAAAAACCATCAGAGTTTTTAGGAACTTTTTCAAATTGTGACCAAAAATCCGTCATACTCTTTTACCTCCTTGCGATAAAGCTTTTTCTACTTGATTTTCAGGAACATTATATACTTCTCCATCCGGAGCTTTTATTTGAACCATTGGCTGATTTTTTGTTTCTTGCTCTTGCATTAAACTTTCATATGGGTCTATAATTATTCTTCTTGAATCATAACCACTTGAATCTGCTATTTTTTTATATCTTTCAGCATAATTATCAAAGCTTAATTTCTGAGCACTCATCAGTTCTCTTGCTGTATTGATAAAATCAGCTCTTTGTTCAGGCAACAATCTAGTTCCCTTTTTAGCTTTTTCATAAGCCAATCTAACAGCAGTTGGAGCTCCAGCCTCGTCAAACCAAGCTTTTGCCCTCTCTGCATTTGCAAACTCACCTTCTCGAACAGTTGAGTCTGGGTCAAGCATCTTCATATAGTTAAAGATTAAAGATAAGTCTCCAGCCGCTGTCGGTTTCACTGATTTAATTCTACTGTACGCATCACCAACAGAACGATAATCTTTAGTTAAATTATTAAATTCTTTTCTTAAATCAGCTTCGCCTTTAGGGTCACCACCAAAATTTGATTTAATACCCATAATCTCAAGTCTTGCCATTCTAGCTTGTTCTGGTGTAATATCACCATCATCTTCAGCCTTTTGAATCATCTGTTCTCTTTGGTTAAAGGCTCTTTGAACAGCTCTTTCTTGCATAGCTTCTTTTGCGTACATTTTTCTCATATCATAATCGAAAGCCTGTTGACGGGCTTTTTCATCCTCTTGAGCCTTGTATATATCTCCTCCAGAAATATCCATATTATCGACAGCCTGAGCTAATCCACTCATAAAATTACCAAAGTTAGCCGTATCACTAATTGGCGGTATGTCAGAAATAAGACTGTTTCCGTATGTTTTACCCATATAGCCAACCATTTGTTGAGCAATAGCCGCTTTCATATCGTCTGGAGCATTATTATATGCTCTAGCAAAACGACCAGCATCTTGCCAAGCCGCACGACTAATCTGAGCTGTTTTAGCTGTTCCTTCTGGGTCATAAATAGCTAACTGCCCACGAGCTGATTCATCACCGCCTGCCAAAGCATCTTGCAAACCCCAGATTTTCTGCTGTCTGTTCAGCTTAGCTTGTTCTGTGGCTTGCTTGATTAATTCAGAATCCGCCATAAGGCTTCTTAAACGGTTTTGTTCATAATACCCTTGCGGATTGTAATTATATAACATTTCTGCAATATCTGCCATTTTTTTACCCCCTATAAAGCCATTAAACCACCACCGGCTTTACCTAAAGAACCAATTAGGTTTGTAAGGTTATTAAATTGAGTTTGTGCGAATGTTCCTTGTCCTGTTCCATTTGAACCAAATGGAGTTAAAGCATTCATTCCCCAATCAGTTAATCCACCCCAAGCATTACCTAATTGTTGATATTTAGACAATGTTCCTGCCGCTCTTGTGTCACCTAAATTGTTCAAAGTTGTGTAAGCATTGTTTGCGTTACCACCTGCTTGTTGCCAACGTAAATTGCCAAGTTGCTGTGTCAATCCTAATGCTTGATTACCTAAATTTCCGCTATATGACAGATAGTCATTTAATCTGTTCAGATAATCATTGCTTAAAATTGACTGTATGTTTGTCTGCAGTTCTTTAAGCGTGTTTCCGCTTTGTAAACTTCCTCTTGCCGCCGCAGTTCCTTGTAAATTATTTATGGTATTGTCCATTACATATTGATTATAGCTCTGACCCCACGGACTACTTTCAAAAGCACTTGTATCACCCTTGACAGTATTAGCATAATCATTATAAAAAGGCTTTGATGTTTCAATATAAGGGTCATACATTCCCCTAACATCATTATAACCTTCTTGTAATGCTTTTTCCGCCGCTTGTTGTGCCGCCCATTGATAGAACATTGATTGCTTTGTAGCTTTATTAGAACCTTGCATACCTACAAAGCTACTTACTACGCCACCTAATCCCATTGTTTACCCTTTCGTAATTCCTGATTGATTTAGTACATCTAAAATTTGCTGAATTGCTTGTCTTGCTTGTGTGTCTACTGTTGAGCCACCAGTAGGAGCAGTTATGCTTGTATTTCCATTTAAGGAGTTCCAAACCGACCGACAAAAGCCATAAAATACCGGTGTAGGACTTCCGTTTTGCTCAATAATCGGCTCACGAGCATTTATAATTGAAAACTTAGGCATATCTTTCATCTCCCTCAACATATAAGCCTGAAATACTTACTTGAACTGGGTCTGTAATACGCATTTTATAAATTCTCTGTCTGGATTGTCCTAAACAACGCCAAATAACACGTTTACGATATTCGCCAATCTTACCCATTGACTGCCAATGCTCATTGCTCCATAAATTACCGCCATCGTCGCTCCAGTTCAGCATAATTCTGGCTTGTCCGTATGAGTTCTTAACAGGAGCAACCTCGACATCTGCGTATAATTTGTCAAAAACCATACGGTTATCTTGTAAAAATACAGGCGGAAACTTAACTTCTCTCTCAATGTACAAGTTTTCTTTGTCAAAGAAATAATTTCCATCAAGACAATATAACATTCCGTTGTCTGAACCGCCTACAATATTCAAATTGAAGGCACTTGCACAACCAGAAGGTAACCAAGTTTCTAATCCTGTTGTTTTTCTTTCGTGCCATACTTGAGTTGTCATATCAAACACCCAAGTTTTATGGTTAGGAATTGTCAAAACATAAAAATCGTGTCCGTTATGCGTATAAGTAAAGGCATAGGATTCAAGAACGTCATTTATGTCATAATCCTCGGCTAATTCACGTTCAATATCGTGTGTAGATATTCTTTGCTCATTATATCCATTAGCAAAGTGAACCTGAAGGTCATTTCCAAGCCAATAAATACCGTTTCTGTCTTTAGAAATCGTTTTAGCTGACTTACAGCCAATATTTAAGATACCAGAACCAATTCTTTGAAAAGGCAAGTCAGGGTTGCCTGTTGGCGACCAAATTTCAATCGTTTTATCGCCGAAAATCCATAAATCACCTTTGTTTTCCATTAATCCAACAACGTTATCTGGGTTTGATTCTTGTGTGGCGTAAGCTAAGGCACTCCACTGAGTTCCATCTAATAATGCAGACCAATGAAATTTACCTGTATCTTTTTCTGTCACAATAAAATATTGTGAGTTAAATGCAACATCAGAAACAACAGGAAAATCTTCATCGTCAATTTTTGAAACTGAGTTTTCAGTGATGATATAAGCATCTCCGTTTGGCTTAACAACAAGAATTTGTGTGCCGTTATCAGCCATTCTCACAACGCCGTTTGTCGCACCTACGTTGCCAATGTTTGTCTTTGTCATATCACTAGCGATTTTATACACATTTACACCTGAAATAACATATAAATAAGGATTCATATAGTAAATGCCATAAATCGGGTCGCTTGATACATCTAAAAGCGGTTTACAGCCTTCTGTTGAATATAGTGAGAGTTGACTTTTTGAGTCAACAGGCATCTTCTCGACATACATATTCAACAATTTTTGGTCTGAAACACTTTTATTCTTGACCTGATATGTCTGAATCGGTAAGGCTATCTTAAATCCTGCCATTAAAAAGCTCCCCCATATTCGGCTAATTGTAAATAAAAACCGCCTTCTTCACTGTCAAAGCGTTGTGCCTCGGCTAAAGTATCTTTAGCTTGTGCTTTTAACCATTCTCTTTCCTGTAGATCTAAACCGTAATTTGGAGACAAGCGATAAGCCAGCTCCCATTTTAACGGTTCAATCCATTCAGAAGAAATGTCCGGCATATCCTTTGAATCGTCCATTACTTCAAAGGCTTGTTCATAAATGATTTTGATATAGAAATCTGTTGTACTTGGCTTCGGCCATACTGAGAATGTGCCATTTTCTAAAGTCGGAACGTAATTGTAATTCAAAACAGTTCCGCTACTGTGTTGAACGAGTTTGAAAAATTGTTCTCTTTCGAGATTATTCATAGGAATTGCGTTGCCGTCTAAACGCTCACGTTTTGCTTGTAAAATCTTCAAAGGACGGCTGATTTTATCAGTAAAATAAAAAACTCTTGCTCTGTGGCAAGCGTGATTAGGTAAATTATCGGCTAAAACAATCAAATCTCCGCTTACACTCGCAACAGTCGTAAACCAGATATTACCACAAACTAATTCAATACCGATGAAATCTCCGACGTTAGGATTGTCTTTCAGATATAATTGGTTTGTGCCTTGATAAGCTTCATATAAAAGTCTTGTCTGATTAACTTTATCAGAAGCAAGGTCGCCTGTTTCACCTAATTTATAAACATCTTTACCTTTTTCTAAGAAAACATAGGCTTCTGGCATCTTCCACATATGGAATCCTTGAGCTTGCCAGAACTTCAAAATAGAATTTAATTCGTCTGCACCGCCTAAAATCATTTCTGCGGTTGGGTCTTCTCCTTCTGCCAAAACACGGCATTTTCTCAAAGAGGACTTTATAATCTCGTTTCGTGTTTGTTCAAATGTAGTGTTCATTATATATCCTCTAAAGTAACAGGTTTGCCACATAACCCGACAAATTCAGGCTCTGTATCAGGTCTTATATCTTTAACTGGCTGTCCATCAGGAACACCTCTAACAAAATCTTGAGGCTGTCTTGGTTCCCATTCAGAAGCTAAAACTAACGAACCAGTCCATTCATATCTGCATTGTGAACGCAGTCTCTCAAAACCTGTACGGTCACATATAACTCTATGGTCGCCTTTTACGTATGTGGTCTTAAACATTGAAATTCTCCAAAAATAAGGGGTGAGTTTTCCCACCCCTCATAATGCTAGATTTTACCAGCAACAGCACCACGCCAGTTATTAAGACCAAAGCTATAACGCTCATAAGCCTTAACTTTCAGGTTTTCGGTGTCAAATTCGTTGTCACGGCTCAATTCAAGCGGTTTGCGGACATAGTGAACGAAAGCATCGTCAACGTCTGTCTTAATAAACCACATATCATCATTCAAACCAGCAAAATACGGATTTGAAATTGTACCGTCTTTGAAGAAACCATACAACGGGTTGACAACGTTAGAAGCCGGAGTATCTGGATTCAAGAAAGAATTTGTTACTTCCATAGCTTTAAATTTATTCTTAGGAGCAACAACTAAACCAGTAGCTTTTGCTTTAATCGGCAAGCCACGGGCATCTTTCATTTCATCAACCAAGATTAAAGCATCTTCAACTGCAGCCATAGATAAAGCGGCTTGTGTTGATAACAAGTTTGCTTGAACCCCAGATGTGCCAGAAGCAATAACAGGGTGAGATGTAGAGAACAAAGCTTGTCCATCAGCAACACTGTCATTGTTTGCAAATTTCATAGCACCTTTATATTCTTTAGTAGCCATCATAGAACGAGCCAATGCTTTTGAATAAGCTCTGTCTTGGTCACGATAGAGATTATCATCAATAGCTTCACGAGTGATTGTGAAACCTAAAGCATAAGCGATATTACGTGTTAAAATGTCACCTAAAGATTTAGCACTGTCAAATTTAACAGATTCACCTTCAGGTTTAGCAGGAGCTAAGCCGAAACCTGTTTCTTCAACAGCAATTTCATAAGCCTTTTCAGAACCACGAACATCATACAATTTATCATAAAATTTTTCGAGTTCGTCATATTCCATTCCAAACCAAGTTCTAACGCCAGGCCATAAGGCGCGAGGACTTGAACCAGTGGTAATCGTACCAGCAATATTCGTAACTGACATTATTTATTCTCCTTCTTTGTCATTGAGTTCAACAACACATACGCTGTAATTACCTAAACTATCCAACGGATAATCGTTAGCAATATCAACAATTTTCAACGGTAATGTGTCATCTGTTGCAACAGTAGAAATATCTAAAGCCATGCCAGAAATGCCTGTATAGTCATTACCAGCTGTTGACAAAGACAATTTTGCATATTTACCAACCATAGCGGCAGTAACAGCACCATTGGCTTGAATGTTGAATTTAGCCATCGGATTCAAGATAACGAACACAACAGCTTCTGTGCTTGCTGGCTTTTTGCCAGACATATAGCTAGAACCGTTCGGTAAGATACCAACGATAACGCCATCAATTTTATCAGTAGCCGCAACTTTAGCGACAATCGGCAATGTGCCAGCTTTGTGGCCTAAAATCTCAGAAGAGTTAGAACCCGTAGCCAATTTAACAGCATCACCAATAAATAAAGCATTTGAATCACTTGCAGGAACATAGCATTGAGTTAAGACACCGCTGTAATAAGCGTTCTTAGCGTTAGCTAATGCAAGTCCAAATGGTGAATTTGAGTTTGCCATTTATTTTTTCTCCATAAAAAAGTCCTTCTTTTTATGGAAGGACTGGTTAATTGATTGAAATCTCTTTGACTTCTATGCCTTCTGTCTTTGTTTTTCCATCAGGAGAAACAATCTTTCCAGAATTGATATAATCATCGAGTTCTTTAATTCGTTTTTTGGAAGCCTTAACATCATCTTCATATAATGTCTTATGAATAGCCATTAATACTAAATGTTCAGGCTCACCGTTTGCTGTTTTACCGCCAGAAGGAATTTTAACCTGAGATGTTGTTGAACATCCTTTTAATTTGGCTAATTCCTCATTTTCTACGATAACCCAGCCATCCGATAATCTTCTATCCATTTCAATCGGGTCAAAAATTACCCATTCATAGTGAAGATTTGGATTTTTAAAGCTTTCCGGAACATAAGTTTTTAACGTCTGTCCACTCATTGAAGCTCTGTTTGTGTTGCGTTTTTCACGCAATTTTTTAATTTCTTCTGCGCTCATATTTGCATATGATTCATAGAAGGCATTATCACGCTTCATTGATTTGTCTTGTCCAGTTTTAACGTCTTTGGAATTATCCAGTGAGTTTGCTTGTCTGTTTTCCATATCTTATGTCCTTTTTATTTGCTATGTGCTTCCAAAGCATAACTTTGGTAGCTCTTTTTAGATTTTTCAATTTGTTCGGCACTCATACCACGGAGCTTCATATCTTGCTCCATATGAGCCCATTCTCTGTCAAAGACTGCTTTTTCTTCGGCAGGTAATGTTGCATACGACAATTTGCTTGATGTCGCTCCTGAGCTAGATAATACCGCATTGCTTCTCGGCATTTCTCTAAATTTATCAGGATTAGCCTTAATAACCCTCTGCTTTGCACGTTCCAAAGCATCAACCATCGGTAAATCAGGATTTTTTCCACGTTCAGCTAATAAAAAGCCTCGCATATCCTCATTTAAGTCTTGGTCTGTTCTTAACCACGGATTATTAGATTCAAATACAGCGATTGCAACTTGGTCTGCTTGCATTAATCCGCTATTGTTTTGCGGTTGCTGTGCAGGTCTTTCGTGTTTCACTGGTTTGAGTTCTGTTTTTTGCTTTTGTAACTCGTCCCAGCGTGTTACATCACCATCTTCAACGGCTTTGCGTTGTTTATATTCAATGTCACGGATTGCTGCCTCATAACCTTTGGCTTCTGCTTCCTCATACCGCTTGTTAGCCTGTTCCATTTGTTGGCTTAATTTATCAAGCTGTTCTTGTAATCGCCTGTTAGATGCTTCAATCTTACGATAATTTTCTCGTAACATTGGAATATTCCCATTTGCTTTTGAAAGAAAAGTTTTTGCATCGGTAAACTTTTCAGGGTCACCGTTAAACTCCTCTTGACTTCTCCAACCGAGTTTATAGGCTTCGCTTTGTGCCTCTTCGTCGGTCATATTTGCAACATCATAAATGTCGTCCATTATTTGCTCCTTTATTGTTTACTTACTGCCAAAATATCGCAATCATTGACTATACGGTATTTTCCACCTTCCATTTCAAAAGGGTCACCAGTATATTTGATAATGCGCACTTTATCTCCGACTTTTGGCTTATCGGGATAATCTGTCATAACACCGCCTACTTCGTGCTGAAATGCAACACTTCCCATATCAACAATCTCTGCATCTTGCTGTAATGCGGCTTCTCCCTCAACAACAGAGTCAGGCAATAAAATACCGCCTGCTGTTTTGGTTTCAACTTCTATTAATTTCAGGAGAACTCTTGCTCCAATCGGACTAAATTTGCTCATTTTCTTGTGCCTCATAAAAGTTAATAATGTCATCAAAAGTTATATCAATCAGCTCTTTGCATATTGCAGCTCCCATTTGTCGCTGTTTGATAAATTCTAAATTCTTTTCTTTTATTTCTCCGGCATCAAAAAAACTAAGACACTGCTTGCGCTTCTGCTCCCTGCTGTCCTTCAGGAACTGGAAGAACACCTTCCCCATTCCCATTGTTTTGAACGCTTCCCAGTCCTTCTGGGAGTAGTCCTTGAGTATTTCCGATTGTTTGCTCATTAATTACATTCTCCATTGCTTGCGAGTTATTAAAATTGCTCATATCTTTAGCCTGACGTATATATTCAGGGTTATTGATACCAGCTTGTTTGGATTCCGCTGTTGCCAAAGCAGATATAGCTTCAGCACTGCGTTTAACTGTTTCGGACTGTGTTTTAATTGAATCGTTACCGACTTCGCTGTCAGTCCGCATTTTTTCGAGTGAAGCCTTAATCAAATCAACTTGATTTTGGACATTCAATCGTTTGATTTGTTCTTGAATAAATTGTATCTGTGCTTGTGCCTGTGCAACCATAAACGGATCTGGCTGTTGCGGTTGCGGTTTAGTCATAAGTTGTTTATAATTTTCAACACCTAATGTTTCTAAACCTCGCCTTGTGGCTTCTTCAGGGTTAATGAACGGATTACCGCTCGTTGCCAACTGCATATAAAAGTTAGACCGTTGTGCTTTCTCAATCGAAGTTGAATAATATTCATCACTGACTGGAATAACCACAAAATCACGGCTAAAATCTTCAGCTGTAACATCTTGAAGTAATCTAGCTTCTGGATAAAATCTTTTAACATCCTCAAGATGATTAAAAATCATATCATAATAAAGCTGTAATTCTTGCTTCAATGAACGATGTAATCTCTTAAGAATAGCCTTAAATCCGCTCAGTCCTTGCTCAATTAATGCCAACAAGGTCGTAGGCTGAATATTCGGATTAACATCACCAGATAAAACATCTGACAGCATTGCTAATTGTTTACCATTATCAATTAACAAGCCAAGTAATTGGAATAATGCCGAACTTGGCTCTTTTGTAGGTAATGGAACAATAGCGTTTGAAATATCTAACCCAGCATTGTCGATATATTTGAACTCGCCAGGGGTAAATGCTTGCTGTCCGCCTCTAATTCTAACATTGCCAGAAATAAATCCGCCTTGAATGTTAGAAAGTGTACCAGCATCAATTAATTGGTTTGTGATAGAATTAATACTTTCGTTTGTGAATAGTAATAAATCACACAAGCCAAGTGGATATGTCGAACCATCTAAGCAAGGAATAAACTCATAAAATACAAAATATTCCTTCGGATTAATCTTGGCAATCTTACCAGATTTATTATATAAAATATCGCTTTCATCATATCTAGCGACAATTCTTAATACTTTACCGCCTTCTTTTGTAAACACGACAATATAAGGCTCTTTATAGCCATCTTCGTCTAAGTCAAGAAGCGTGTGCATCTCAATTAAATCAATGCTATCTTCTTCTTTATAGGCTTTAATAGCTTCTTCGTCATCTTTGAATATACCCATACGCATATTCTCGACAACTTCATTGACTGGCATTGAGATAATTTGAGATTTACGAGTTGCCTTGTTAAATGTCTTGCCAGCTTCCCAATATAAAGATAAAGGAAGAACTAACTCAGACTTCGGCAGGCTTGTGCCATAATCAAAATAATTCTTTGTGGCCGCAAATCCAGCTAAGGCATAAACCAATGTTAAGCGGTCTTTTTCTTCTTCCCAGTCAGACAAGTCGTGAATTATCCAATTCATTATGTCTTTGACTTTTTGCGCTCTGTCAGTCTTTTCTTCGTTTTCATTCTTAAATAAACCTGTATTTTGAGAAATTTCAAATTCACCATTCTCGTCTTTAATAAGGTTGTTTTCTCCACCAACAGCTTTGATTTTAACCGCTTCACCATTGTTGCAAATCAACGGAGAAACCCTTGAGTTGAACTCAATAACAGCATTAGTGATTAACGGATATTTAACGTTGCTGGCATTTCTAAATGGAAATGTTTTCGGCTCTATAACTTGCTGAGCAATCTTTTTAGCTTTTTCAAGGTTAAAATCTTTCTCTGCTCTGTCTGTTTGGTCGCTCTTAAAATCAGAGGCGCAATCAGAACCGATTTTGCCCAAAACATCTTCATCAAGATTATCAGTAATGTTAATCTTGCCTATAAATTTTTTAATGTCCATTTTAATATCCTGTTACATCGTTTCGGTTTTCGTAATAAACTTCTTTGTCGTCTTCCCATTCTTCAGGGGTTATTATATAGCCCTCAACAGCTTTTAGCATATATCTGAAAGCATCAGCACCGTGAGAATGTTCATCGTGTCTAGGCTCTTTCTTCCAAACGCCTAGCTTGTCATTCCATTCATACCGATAAGCTCCCAAGTGTTTGAGTAGCGTTTCACAAGTTTTTTGATTAAACTCAACAATATGAAATAAGTTCTTTGTTTCACTTATAGCCGTCACAAGTTCTCTATCTCGTGGCATAATAACCACGCTAAAACCGTGTTTTCTTAATTCATCACTAACTTTGCCCATTAACGAACCGTGTTCGCCATCGTGAGGTAAATAGCAATTATTATAAGCAAATCCAAACCTGTTTTTACGCTCATTTAGAATGTTTATATAATACGGCAATTCTTCGTGGCAGGCTTCATCATACCATAAAACACGAGCCTTTTTATTAACCACCTGAAATGTAATGATTGCCGTGCTGTCACCGTATCCTAAATCCCAGACCGTATAAACAGGTAAATCTAACCGTAAGTTATATGCTCCAACCTGTTCAAAGTTATAAGCATTAGCAAGTTGACGAGCATAAACAACACCTTCTGTTGATTGCTCAAAGGCTTCATCAACGTAAGAAGGAAACTCACGCTTCATATTTTCGCCTTGCTCTTTTTCCTTCATTGCATACCAATTCTTTTGAGCTTGGCTTAAATAAATGCCATACTCATTTTCGAGCTTGGCAAAATATCTGTTTAATCTTTCAGGAATAATAATGTCTTCTTCTAGCTGGTAGCTCTTTTCTTTCCACCAAGGATAAAAGAATAGTTTGAACTCCATTTTTGATGGATTTGGGTTCTTTTTAGCCTCTTGAACCATATCATAGAATAAGCCACCCATACCTTCAGCGGTTGATTCAATAAATACAATGCCGTCTTTTGAGACAGCGTTTAATGTACCGGAACGAATTTCAACCGATTTTTCAGGGGTATGAATAGAAATCTTTCCTAACTCTGATATGTGAACAATTTGCTTTGTATCAGAACGCATTGACACGCCCACATCAATATTTGAACCATTATCAAAGCTCATTGACGTTGCGGAATCTGTAATGCGTTGTGTAATATGCGCTTTTATACGCTCATCTAAATTTTCATATGCGAAATCCACTTTTCTTAATAATTTCTTGG
>Ga0326511_10001427_pt1 | contig 19758 bp, 26 predicted proteins | sample 0_2496_0518_D_FD_203701 | JGI IMG/M metagenome (GOLD analysis project Ga0326511, IMG submission 203701) | Bovine rumen microbial communities from UC Davis, California, United States - 0_2496_0518 | ecosystem: Host-associated > Mammals > Digestive system > Stomach > Rumen | place: USA... | reverse complement strand
ACACAGAGATTACGCATCGCGTTGAAGTCCATGTTGAACTTTCAAATGGGCGAGGTAAAGACCGATAAGGCCACCCTCGTTTTTGACGGCGAGGAACTGAAAGAAGGAATGGAGGTCTACATCATCGGTGAGGACGGCGAACCCGTAGCAGCAGAGGACGGAGACTATACAACCGAGGACGGCAAGACTATCAAGGTCGTTGAAGGAAAGGTCGCTGAAATCGTTGACCCGGAAGCCGAGGTAGCCGAAGAGCCCGCCGAAGAGGTCGCCCAGGAAGAGGTAGCACAGGAGGAAAACGAAGATGTAGCACCGGCCGACGAACCGGAGCAGGACGAGAATGAAGAGGCAAGCGTGGAAGACCGCGTAGCCGCACTTGAAGCACGCCTGGCGGAATTCACCGAAGGACTGAACGCTATCATCAACAGCATCGCCGCACTTGAAGAGAGGATTGCTGGCGTTGAAGGAAAGCTCGCAAAGGTGGAAGAGCCCGCAGCTGACCCCGTAGATGAGACCCCAGATGTCAAACAGAATGAGCATAAGAATATTATGAGCTATCTGCGTAAGGACTAATTTAACGAAAAAATAATAAAGAATATAAAAAAACAAAGAAGAAGAATATGGCAACAAGTTGTTTAAAAGACTACACACTTCAGGGCGTCGCATTTGACTGCAACGCTAACCTGGCTGGCATCCGTAATGTCTGGCTCACCTACTACGAAGACGCCGAAATCACCATGGATACTACCGCTCATACTGCAAATGTTACCCTCGGTTCAGGTGTCAACTGGTACAAATATAGTTTCGCCCGCAATAGCTCATCCTTGAATTCCACCCTCACCAAGGACGACGCTAACGGAACGCGCTACTACACGAATACCCTCACGCTCGTTTTTAACAAGCTCGAGGCACAGAAGCACCTTGAGGCTATGGCCCTCGCCGCTGAAAAGCTCGTGGCCCTCGTTGAAGATAACAACGGCAAGGTCTGGGTACTTGGCGCTGATTCCTATGTTTCTGGTGTAAGCGAAGAGGTCGGTACCGGTGCATCTGCTGACGACCGTAATGGATATAATGTTACTATTGAAGGCACATCTGCATACCTGCCTTTTGAGTACAGCGGCAAACTCCCTGAATAAATAAAGAAAAATAAATAAAGAAAAAAAGAAGAAGAATATTATGGCAAATGAATTAAACATCAAAGCTCTCCCTGACTACATCCAGGAGCACAAAGACGAACTTTTCATCAAGGCTACACTTGGTGGCAAGACCCTCGGCCTCGTTGAGATTATGCCGAATGTAAAATATAAGGACGCACTTAACTATTTGGACAGCGAGGTCGTTCTCCAGGACGGTTCAAATTGTGGCTGGAACCCCCAGGGTAGCGACACTTTCGCACAGCGTTTTATTGAGACCAAGGCCGTTGAGGTGGAGAAGGAATTCTGCTGGAAGGATTTTGAGAAGAAATATATGAACTATCAGCTCCTCTGGGAAGCCGGTAGAGAGAAGCTCCCGTTTGAGCAGAAGATTGCTGAAAGCAATATGAACGCTATCCAGGACGCCGTTGAGGACCTGGTTTGGAAGGGCGACGCTACCCTCGGCATCTCCGGTTTCGTAGCTGACGCACGCGCAGAAGGTGAGACCGTTAAGTTTGAGACCGGTGCAACCGCATCCGCAAAGATTGACGCTATCGTCGCTGCACTTTCGTTCAAAATGCTTAAGAAGGGTGTGAATATCTATGTTTCCCCTACCGATTTCCGCGCCTACATCCAGGAGCAGAATGGTGCCTGCTGCAACAACAAGCCCGTCCTTGACGCCGCTGCTGAAAGCATCACCTACTTCGGCGACAGTCGCATTAAGATTGTTCCGGTCCTCGGCCTTGAAGGTGCCAACGCTATCGTCGCTGCTACCGCTGACGCCCTCGTTTATGCAACTGATGTTGAAGGAAGCGAGAAGACCTACAGGCTCTGGTTTGACGAGAAGGAAGAGAAATTTATGTTCCGTGTCCTTTTCCGTGCCGGTACAGCTATCAAGTTCCCTGATGAGGTCGTCCTCGGTGAGTAAGCTTGATATAGGCTAAAAAAGAATGCCAGGTATAGTGCCTGGCATTTTTTGTTTTCATACGGTAAATACGGACTAAAATATATTAAAAACAAAAAACGATATGAAGATTTATAATATCATCAACATCCCCAAGGGGCTATCGCAGGAAATAGAATGCGACTGCCGTGAGGAGTACAACAGCGGATATACCGAAGGACTGGAAGAAGGGTTTGACAAGGGCTATGATTCCGGCTATACTGATGGTGCCGAAAGCGTTGATTGTGAGGACTTTTACAATAGCGGCTATACGGACGGGTACGAGAGCGGATACACGAGTGGATATACCGACGGCCAGGAGAGCGTTGATTGTACCGATTTCTATAACAGCGGCGTAACTGACGGATACGCAAGCGGATACACGAGTGGTAGGACAGACGGATATGACGACGGCTGGCAACCCGGATATAACAGCGGTAGGACTGACGGCGAGAAATCCGGATATGATACCGGATATGAGGAAGGCAAGGAATACCAGAAGACCCTGCTCGTTTCAACCGCTATCACAACCAACGGTACCTATGAGCGTGAGGACGGTTTCAACCAGGTAGTAGTGAATGTTCCGTCTATGAGCGGCGCTGGATATACGAGTGGATATACCGACGGATACGAGAGTGGATATACGGACGGAAGCGAGAATGGTTTTGACAGCGGATATACATCTGGTAAAACAGACGGATATGCGAGTGGCTACACATCTGGTGTTACGGACGGCTATGCGTCTGGCTATACAAGCGGAAAGACAGACGGATATGCGAGTGGCTACACAAGTGGAAAGACCGACGGGTACGGAAGCGGTGTAACGGCTGGTGAGGAAGCACAGAAGGCAAAACTGACCCGTTTGGACATAAGCGAAAACGACCTGACCAACTATCAAAACCACCTGGACGGTAGTTTCACCAGAGAAGACGGGTGGAACGATATATTTGTGTCAATAGACATCAACCCGAATATAAACAGCGCCTGGACAAGAGGATATGACGCTGGATACCCGTCTGGCGTTACGGACGGATACGCGAGTGGATATACAAGCGGTCGTACGGACGGATACCAAGATGGCTGGCAACCTGGATACAATAGTGGCTACACGGACGGTGTGAATACCTGCGGTGGCGACTATGCGTCTGGCTATACTGACGGTTTTGAGCACGGATACGACAGCGGTCATACTGACGGATACAACGAAGGATACCAGAGTGGCAATACCGATGGTTTTGGAACTGGATATGACAGCGGATATACAGATGGTCAAGCAAGTGTCGACTGCCAGGACTTTTATAACAGCGGATACACGAGCGGTCATACTGATGGTATAAGCGAGCAAAAATCAAAACTTGTTTCCACCGCTATCACTACCAACGGTACCTATTCAAGGGAAGACGGCTGGAATAATGTGACGATAAATGTGCCACAGACCGGTCATACAGACCAGGAAATGCAGGACAGCTGGAATAGCGGATACACGAGCGGTGTGACTGACGGTTTCGGTAGTGGCTACACATCTGGCGTTACTGACGGAGGAAATGCCCAGAAAGCCAAGCTCACATTTACAGCATTTACCGCCAACGGAACCTACACGAGACCAGATGGATGGTCCGCCGTTACGGTGAATGTTCCGCAGACCGGATACACGAAGCAAGACCTGGATAACGCATATGGTAGTGGCTATACCAACGGCTACGACAGCGGATATACTGATGGAATGGAGGAATGCCAACCTACCACAGCAACATCTATCAGCGTGAGCGTTCCTACACTTGAACCTGGCGAGACCGGAAATACGAATGTTTCTATCACGCCTGGTGGAGCATTTACCCGTCTGGTTTTCACATCAGCTGACCCTAATGTCGCTACAGTAGATAACGGTGGTACAATTACGGCCGTAGCTGCTGGTAATACCAATATTTGTGTTGAGGATACGGTAAGCCAGCTGACTTCGTGTGCAGTCCTCACCGTAGCTGACCCGGTTTCAGGTAGTGCCGATTTAACCGCTACCGTACAAGCTAAAACAGCAAGCCAGTCAGTCCTAATATCAAAGGACGAAAATCTGGCCAGCGTTAACAAAATGGCTATTGACGGCGTTGATATAACCCCGGTTTCAGCATATACTTTTGGTGATACGGACCCTCATACCCTCGAGGTCTGGTACCTATCATCCACTATTCCGTACGGAGCATATGAAGGTGCGGCACAGCTGAAAAATGTTGTCATCAACGACAGAATGACCGTAATAGGCGGAAGAGCATTTTTTGACTGCACCGGAATAACATCGGTTCATTTGGGCTCCGGGATGACAAATCTCGGCAACAGCTCGTTCCAAGGCTGCAAGTCGCTGACTGGAATAACAATACCTAATAGTGTAACGACTATGGGCACCTATGTTTTCAAGGACTGCGCGGGAATGACAACTGCAACATTTGGTACCGGTATAACAAAGATTTCGTCTGGTACTATGAAAGATTGTAAGACCCTGCAGAGCGCAACAATAAATGGAGCTATTACTGAAATAGGTGCAGACGCATTTAGGGGCTGCAACAGGCTGGATAATGTCGTTTTACCGAATAGTTTAAGAACCGTTTATAATGGTGCATTTATGGACTGCACAAGTTTGACAAGCATGCAAATGCCGAATAGTGTTACTGGAATAGGGACCGGTGTTTTCCAAGGATGTACGGCTATGACAACGGTAAGCATAAGCTCCGGTCTATCTGCTATTACTGAAAATATGTTTAGCGGGTGTTCATCGCTCACGGGCGTGGTTTTACCGAATACAATAAAAACTATCGGCGCAAGCGCATTTAACGCGTGTGGTCAAATGACCGGAATAACATTAAGCTCCGGTTTGACCAGAATAGACGATAACGCGTTTAGATACTGCGCCTATCTGCGTGGAATAGATATACCGGCGACAATAGAAAGAATAGGAGCATTTTCGTTCCAATTTGACGCTGCCCTACCGGTATATGGCATCACGGTTCGCAATTCCGTACCGTGCGAAATAGGTAGCTCGGCGTTCGCAAGCACCGGTGACGCACCTATATATGTTCCAGCAGAAAGTGTTGAGACTTACAAGAATTCAACAACAGGAAATCACTACTGGAAAGCCTATGAAGACAGAATACAGGCTATTCAATAACCGGTTCGTGCAGACTATTTTCGCTACCGCCTAACAAGGACTGGTTTTCGGGGACTGCCAGAGAATGGTGGTCCCCTATTTTTTACTATTTACTATGAATGTTCCAACTAAATATATTAAAGAGAAAATAAAATCATAAAGAAGACGAAGAAGAATGATTACAAAGATTACCGGTGAGCAACCGTTCCAGGTCCTCACCAACAACTTTTCTATCAGTCCGTCCAGCGAAGGATACACGCTGCAAATATCCGCAGACGGTACTAACTTTTCTAACCTATTCACCGTAGGAGCTGGCGTCACCCGGCTAGTTACCGGTGTCGCAGCTAACAGCTATTACAGACTATCTGGCAACCAGAGCAAGGTCAGCATCAACTGGATGAAAACCTGCGTTACCGAAGGTGGAGCCGCTGGAAATGAGCTCACCCCGGTCACCGAGTTTCCGTTGAATGCAGACCCAGGTACCGTCGTGGCCCTCGCAAGCGGAGATACCGTGAGCGTCTACCAATATGACGGCGAGAACTGGAATGAGGTCGGTGGAAATACGGAAGATATAGAGCTCCCTATCGCTGCGGCCGTAAATGACCTTAAGGGAAATATTGAGGCCAGACTGGACCAGCAATATTACAAAAAGGCTGAAGTGGATAATATCGCTGCAAGAAAAATTGAAGCGGGAGAGGTAAATGTTCATATACAGAACTATGTTGACCCGGCTATTGCGGAGATAAATGACAATATTGAGGACAAGGAGCTGGCAACATCTGCGGCATTAAATGACCTGAATACGGCAACCGTTAAGAGCTCGGTCGTCAAAAATATCTGGTCTGGTACACAGAGTGAATATGACGCTATTGTAGCAAAAGACCCAGCGACACTTTACATCATAAAAGACTAATAAACAATAAAATAGAAAAAAATACACAAATATTATGGCAAAATATATAGGAACCTATGCAACCAGCGGTGATGTACAGACCGCACTTAACAACAAGGAACTTTCTCGTCCGTTTATTGCCTACACGACTGATAACAAAAAGGTCATTTATGGACATAACGCTGATATAGCCGAGACGGGAGACATCGTGGTCTATTCCGTGGCTGACGACCTGCTCCACTTCATTAAGCAGGCTGACTATAATACCACAAGCTATCCGGCAGCTGGCTATGTACCGGTCGGCGTTGTAGCTATGTCCCAGACAGATGATGTAATATCAGGCCCTACCGGCGAGATTACTTTTATGGGGCTGAACTGGCTATCAAAGACAAGCCCAGACAGCGGACAACCAACAGAGCAGGCCATGGAATGGGGCTATTCAAACTTTGATATACCAGAGCTCACCAACTATGAAACATCAGGTACGGCTATTACTGATATGAATGGTAAGGCAAATACCCAGGCCGTACTTAATTATGCCACAGCACAGACTGACTGGCGTACAGCATCTGCTATTACTTTCGCTGATGAAGCTGGATACTACCCGGTGTTTGAATGTGCCTGGCGCTATCATACATCCGGTACCGTACAAGGAGACTGGTTTGTCCCTGCGTGCGGACAGCTATATTTTCTGCAAAATAATGATGAAGAACTGGCAAAACTAAATTCCGGTTTTAGAGCTATCGGGGCAGGTTTGTTTGTACTCCAAGGGAAACAGAGAGGGACGTCAACTGAAAAAAGCGATAAAGATGCGTGGTTCTCAACGGGTTCTGGTTTTTTTAATTCGCGTATTAAATCTGAATGGGTAGGCTACTTCCGTATACGTCCCTATTGTTCCAAGCTGATAACCCGCATCTAATACCAACAAAAACGCATATGCAAATAAGCTGATAAAACAAGAAGGAAAATGACAAATAACGAGATACAGAATGCATATGTGGGCGATACCCAGGTGGAGAAAATCTACCTGGGTACCGATATAGTGTGGCCAACAATACCGACCGACCTGATTGTTACCTATAATGTGACGAGCACTACTAAAACAACCAGGCTAATGACCAATACGAGTTCGTACCTGGAAAAAATAGTGATTGACGACGAAATAGAAATACCAAGACAGTCCGCAGCGACGTCCTGGCAAGACTATCGTTTTTCTACTACCGGTCAGCATACCGCTCGTTTTATTGAAAGCAAAAAGGTAAATATACCGTCATTTGATTCCTGCAATTCTATTACCGGCGTGTTTATACCGGAAGGCTACGAAAAAATAGGAATGGGTGCATTTCAAAGCTGCACAGGACTGACAACAATAGATATACCGAATAGTGTAACAGCTATAACCGACGGCGGCAATTTTGTATATTGCGGAAGACTGCGTACGGTAAATATCGGTAGCGGAATAACCGAATTCGGCAATCAAGTGTTTATGGGCTGCTCCGTCCTAACTGCGATAACTATCAACGCCGTTACACCACCGAAAATAGGCACGAGCGTTTTACATGCGGCTGCAAATGCCTATTTTTATGTGCCAGACGAAGCCGTTGAAGCATATAAAGCAGCTCCTACCTGGGCTAACTATGCGGACCGCGTCAAAGGCATCAGCGAAAAGCCACAATAAACTTAAACCCTCATACTGATACGAAGAGCGTTCCACTACGGGACGCTCATTTTGTTGAATTTCTACAAAAATCTATTAAAAGACAGATGAAAATAGAAAAAAATATGAAAAAAGAACCGAAATACGACCTACTTTTGGAAAATAATGCCAGCAAGGAGTTTTTTATCTATTCGGGGCTGACTGATATAAGCGATAACCACCTATATTACCGTTTTGATACGGAGCTTGATGTACCGGACGGGGAATATACCTATGTGGTCCTCATCAACAACCGCGACGATGTTGAATACGACCTAAATATCCCAATACTTAATACTATCCTGCATACCGGGGAAGGCGATGTCCTCCTCCGCGACCTGCAACCATCTACCGGTCTGCTGCAAATAGGTGATGGCGTGCCCGTCTATGAGAATGTATATGACGAGACACAGGATAATAACCTGATTTTTTACTACGATAACTAACAAAAAACAACGATATGGAAGACAACAGAATACAGCTATCCGTTTTGGATATAGAAAACAAATATGTGGTGGACCCAGAAGAGACTATCTATGGCAATAAGAGCCTGGTGACCTGGGGACTGGACAACCAACTGCCCGTTTTATACCACAACTGCTACAACAAGAGCGCAACGCTGAAAGCTATTATAGACGGCATCATCAACTATGTTTTGGGAGATGACATCGTAATAGACGATAACGCTGCATACTGGCGTGAGAAGGTGAATAGGACCGGACTGACTATGCGACAGCTCATCAGCAAAATCGATTTTAACCTGAATGTCTATGGCGGTTTCGCTATCCAGGTCATTTACAATAAGCTCGGTCAGGTCGTTGAACTATTCCCGCTGGACTTCGGTCGTTGTAGGACAAATGAGGACGGCACCAAGATATACTACGCAAAGAAATGGACAAAATATCAGTCCAAGAGCCAGGAGTTTGACCGTTTTGACCCCGCGAATATCAACAAGGAGAACCCGACCCAGATTTTTTTCTACAAGAATGACACTACCAACAGCATCTACCCCCTCCCTCCGTTCGCCGGTGCAATATACGATGTCCTAACCGAGATTGAGTGTGCAAAATACAGCTTGAATACCGTAGCTCGCGGTTTTTCAGCTAAATATGTGTTTAATTTCCCGGAAAACAACAACTTAACCGATGAACAGAAGGAAGGTATAGAAAAAGCGATAAAGAGCAAGTTTTGTGGAAGCGAAAACGAGGCCAACTTTATGTTATACTGGAAGAATGAGGACGGAAGCGGAATAGAGGTAACCAAGATTGAAAGCGACGAGACCCCGGAAAGATATATAGCGATAAAGGATAACGCCCGAACCAACATTTTTGTGTCTATGCGTTGTACCCCGCTCCTCATGGGCCTGGTGAATGGAATATCAACCGGTTTCGCCACCAACGAATACCGCGACAGCTATAAACTTTTTCAAAAGAGTGTGATTGAACCCCAGCAAGATGTAATAATAGAGGCGCTGGAAAAGATAACCGGAGCAAAGGACGGAATACACATCGCCCCGTTCGTAATAGATTTCGGTACCGAAGAATAACTGCAAACAACTATAAGGAAATGACTGATTATAAGAATGTTATGTTGATTTCTCCCCAGAAGGTAAAGACCTACGGGGTGATAAACCTGAATGTGAATGAAAGCGAGGTAGGCAACGCTATCCGCATCTCACAGAATATCTACCTGCAGGACATCATCGGTACGGACCTGGTGGAGCATATGCAGGAACTCGTCTATAACAAGGTAAAAGGCACCGGAAGCTCTATTGACGATGAGGAAAACGAGGCGTATAAGGTCCTCCTTGATGACTATCTGGTACCAGTCCTCGTCTATCGTACCGCCGTTGAACTATGTACGCTGATGACGCTGAAAATAAGGAATATGGGCGTGGTCAAAAACAGCGATACGAATGTACAGGCAACAAGCGCCGGTGATGTCAAATATATGGCTGAATATTACGAGACATTTTTCTATGACGCCGTGAATAAGCTGATGGACTTTTTGTGTGAGAATAAAGAGGCCTACGAAGAGGTCCCGGACGGTTTCTGCACCTGCCAACGCAAGCCGAGATACGCCCGCACCGGTTTATGGCTGGGCAAATAATAATATTAAAGGAAAAAGGAAATACTATGAGCAAGCTTGATATGTTTTTTGGCTCCCGTTTCCACAAGAGAGTTTTCCTGGCGTGTTTGGTGGTAGCTATCGGCCTGATTATAACATCGTTTTTTATTCCACCCCTCGCGGTCGTTGATGGAAGCGTACTTGCGGCGGTCGGTGAGCTATTCGCGTTCGCAGCACTTGGTGAGGTAGCTGCCGCCGTTGAAAGAGGACACAGCGCGTCAATATCACACGGTAATACAACTATTGAAATAAAGAAGCCAGAGGACGAGAATGAGAATATACGGACCGAGGACCAACTGCAAGAAGATACAGAAGAGGAAAATGACTAAAATGTTCATCATAAGCCCAGGACACGGCAAGAATACGCCCGGAAAGCGAGACCCGGAAGGAAAACTCATGGAATGGGAATTCAACCGGCGCCTCGTTGACCGCATCGTATATTACTGCGACCAGATGGATATACCTATCGCCGTCCTGGACTATGAGGAAAACGATGTTCCGCTATCCCAACGGGCCGCAAAGGCAAACAAATACGGAAGGAATACCTGCTACATCAGCATACACGGGAACGCGGCGGGTAATGGCAAGAACTGGATGAACGCTCGAGGCTGGGCTATCTATACGAGCAAGGGATACACGAAGAGCGACCCGATTGCGAATGTTTTTATTGAGGAAGCCGACAAGCTCCTCCCCGGAATAGGGTGCAAGGTGCGCAAGTATAAGCAAAAATTATACGAGGAAGACTGGGAAGAGAACTTTTATGTGCTGAAGAATACGATAATGCCAGCGGTCCTCACGGAAAACCTATTCTACGACAATAAGAAGGATAACGCGATAATGCAGAGCGAGGAAGGAATAGATGTCCTCGCCCGGATACATGCCAACGCTATGAAGAGGATAATGGAAGAAGGTCTATAATGGAGCAGGAAGATGAGATACTTTTTAAGCGTTATAATATTGCTGGCTACGCTGATGGGGTGCGCGACGATAAAACCCGTACCGGTGCAGACGGAAATACGGTACGAGATAAGGGACAGCTTGAGACTGCGGGACAGCACGGTGTTGATACCGATTGAGGTAGTTAAAGATGTGGTTCCGCCCTACGATACGCTGAAAATGGAGACCACGATGGCAAAAGCAAGTGCCTGGGTGGATACGACGACACACACGCTGAAAGGGACGCTGACCAACAAGCAAGGCACTATCTACAAATACAAAGACCGCGAGAAGATTGTTTATAGGGACAGCCTGGTCTATAAAGAGGTCCCCGTAGAGGTAGAAAAGATTGTCAAAACTCACTACCCGTACGAAAAATGGCTATGGATATACATCATTTTGTCCTCGGTCCTCGTGGCCACCTATATATACCTAAAAAAACGGGCCCGATAAAAGGTCCGTTTTTTCGTGTTTTAAAGCCCCGTAGAGCGCGTTTATTTTTTAATGACAGATTACTCGTTTTTGTTCTAAAAGTCCGTCAGGCGTCAAATCTGGTGGCAAAGCGGGCATTTATTTAGTACTCCCCGCAGTCTATGACATTTTCCTCGTCCTCCGGTCCTAACGCGTCCTCCAACGAAGCAATAAATTCCCGTGATTTCTCCTCGCGTTTGAACTGGCGTTTGGCCTCACGCATACCTGCCTCATACCCGGACTTGTAATAGAGCGCGGTTTCCGCCTTGGGACATGGTGTTTCATATGTTTTCCAACCGCGAAAGATACCGATAATGTAGCTGGCAATACCAACAAAAAGCATACTGATAATAGTCCATAATGTGTTCATAATGTCGTTGTTTATGTGTTTATTTTTTCTTTTCATTAAATAAATAGTACGAAAAACAAAAAAAACTGGCAAATGTCTAAAAAAATGTCATTTTTTTCATTTTTTTGACAAAAATGTTGTTTTTTTAAAGAAATGAATGTATAATAATAATGCCACACGGTGTGGTTTAAATATAACTTTCCAACCGTGGGTAAAGATAAATATTCGATTTACTATTAAGAACCAACCACAGCACGATTTTTTTCTCTCATTTTGTCGTGTTTATGAAGACGCCCCTCGGCAATTCGGCCGGGGGGTTTCCGTTTTTTAAGGAAGGAAGCTGATAATGTTTCCGTTTTATAAGGAAAAAGCCTAATAATGCCGGAATATAAGGGTTTTTTCTATTAAAGATAAAAAGATAACTATGAATTTACAGGAACTATGCAAAGAGCTCGGTGAAATGGCAAAAGCCCAGGAGCTCGTCAATTTTAGCGCAGCAGGAGCGTCCCTCGCCGAGATAAACCCCCTGCAGGTAGACTGGTACCCGCTATTTTTCATCATACCATCAGGCACGCATACGGTCAAGGACGATACGACCAGATATGACCTGACCCTATACTATATTGACAGACTTTTGGAGGATAACAGCAATACGATTGACATTTTCAGCTCGTCTATTGAGAACCTGAAAAATATCCTCATCGGTGCAAGGTCTATTCCGGGCGTAGCTGATGTTGAGGATACCTATACTATCCGCAATTTTATGCCGGAGAAGCTGAATGACCGTGTAGCCGGAGCATATGCCCAGGTCCGTATAACATGCGAAAACGAGACCGTGTGTTTCGTTGAACCAGACCAGGAAGGAGAATGAAAAAAGCTTGATTTTTAGCAACTTTTTTTGTACTTTATATGTAGAAAACGATTTATCCAACTATTTATTTATAGAAATGAAAAAGAAGCCGCATATGCGAACCCACACAAGCATATAGGTGGAAGAAATATAGAAAATGACCGTAAGGTCTGCGTTTAGTCAAGTACGGATGTGGGTTCCCGGAAAGACTGAACGCATTTTTTTTGACAACAATAATAAAAAGATAAACAAAATGGAGAATGAACCCACAAAACAAAAAAGACGCGTGCCTTTTGTATAGAACTATCGTTGAGGCCGCAAAGGAAATGGAAAAGGACGAGGCACTTGAGCTCCTCCTGGCGTACGCTGACTACGCACTTGGTGATACCGACGAGATAATAACCGATAACAAATACATTAAGCTCATTTTGAAGCAGGTGGTCCCGTCGTTGAAAGCTGCGGATAACAGATACCGTGCGGCCGTAGATAATGGCAACAAGGGCAAGGAAAGCGGTAAGAACGGAGGCGGAATAGGAAGACCGAAGAAGGGTGAGACCAAGGAAGACTACCAGAAAAGAGTTGAAGAATGGAAGCAGAGCAAAAACCCCCAGAATAACCCCCAGAATAGTTTTGATAATGTTTCTTGTTTCAATAACCCGGTAATAACCCCCAATAACCCTATAAAAACCCCAGATAATAACCCGGTTTTTGAAAAAACGCCCTCACAGGCTATTCAAAACCCCCAGAAAAACCCCCAAGATGTAGATGTAGATGTTGAGGTAGATGTTGAAGAAGAAAAAGATATAGATGTATATGTAGATAATGATAAAGATATATATGTTGAAGAAGATAAAGATATATATGTTGAGAATAAAGATACAGAATACTATCTAAAAGATTTTTTGAATAATCCTACAAAAGATTATAGTTGTTTGTTGAACAATATAACATTTTTCCTCCAACGGAATAATAGTGATTTACATATACTACAAGATAACCTGAAGACTATCTGTAATTGTGATATGACTATCCAAGAAATAGTTGAGATACTGCAATTTATGTATAAAGAAAAGATAAGTTATAGAAATAGTTTTTAAAAAATAATAAAAAGATAATGCCTATGAAGAATGTCTAAAAACAGAACAGAGCATCTACACAAAGCAAAAACTACCAAGAATGATGAGTTTTATACCCGCTACGCTGATATAGAAAAAGAGATATCGCATTACAGGGACCAACTGGAAGGAAAATGGGTATACAGCCCCTGCGATGATTACAGATGGAGCAACTTTACCAAGTACTTTAAAGACAACTTTCATCACTACGGATTAAAGCACTATACATCAACTTGTTATGATATAGGTGATGGTGCGTGGAGATATGACTATGATGGGGAGAACGAGACCATCACCCAACTGGAAGAGAATGGAGATTTCCGCTCACCCGAATGTACAGCTATCAAGGACGCGTGTGATATAGTGATAACCAACCCACCGTTCAGTCTATGGCGCGATTTCATCTACTGGCTGGACGACGGCACTTTCACCAAGAATGATAAGGGAGAATACAAGCGGGACAAATGAAAGCAAGCCTGATACTGGGCCCCGCATTTACAACCACCTACCCCGAGGTCGTCAAACTATTCCAAGAGAAGGATATACGGGGCGGATACACGACTATCTACTATTACGATGATGACCAAGGTAATACTATCCGGGTGGGCGAATGTTTCTGGTATACCACGCTGATGACTGACCGGTCCAAGATGGAAAGGCGTTTGGAGCTCACCAAGGTCTATACCCCGGAAGAATACCCCGAATACGATGACTATCCCGCGATTGAGGTAAGCAGATACGCTGATATACCAATAGACTATGAAGGACTGATGGGCGTGCCTACAACGGTGGTCCTGCGTGGGAATGGAGACTATGACTATGACATCGTTGATGGACCGCTGCGACCGAAAATAAACGGAAAGACCAAGTTTCCAAGGCTAATAATACAAAAGATATGAAGGGGTGTTTGATACTGGGACCGAAGAGCGTGACATGGTACAAGGACGGATACCCCCTATTGAAGAGCAAGAAGCTATTTATCGGGCACCACGGTCGTTTGGAGGACGAAGGGATATGGCTGGAAGACAAGGACGGCGTACCGGCAAAGGTCCTATGCCTATGGTACACAACGCTCATCGTAAAGGACTATGACAAGCCGTTCGTCCTCACCAAGAGTTGTGAAGGACAAAAATACAAGGTCTATGACAACTATAACGCTATTGAAATCAAGCGAATAGGTGAAATACCCTATGACTATGACGGACCTATGGGTGTTCCAACATCGTTTTTAAAATACCAGAATGAGCTTGAAGACTACGAGATACTGGAAAAGCGTGCGGACCTGAAAATAAACGGCAAGAAGCTATTCCAACGCCTGATAATACAGAAGAGGAAATGAAAGCGTGCCTACTGATATGCAACAAGAACGCGGTCAGCGGCAAGGACACTTTTCCGTTCATCAAGGACAAGATACTGACCATCGGCTACACTATTCCCAAGGACTACGACCAACCACCGGAGGACGAGCCGAAGAGCCTGCAAGGACTGACACGCTGGATAACGACGCTGGCAACGCCCGATAAGCCGCCGCTGATACTGACCAAGCAATACAACGAGAAGGACTACCCGAAATATGACAACTACGACGCGATAAATGTGAATAGTGTCAAGGATATACCCTACGACTATGACGGGGTGATGGGCGTGCCGATAACGATAATAGATAAGAACCTGGATAATGTGGTGATTGAAGGTCGTGGAGGTGATATAGAATGGGCGGAGACCGAATGTGGTTTCTACACGCCACCGACAGAGGACAAGGCGGAGAAATACAAGGCTGGCAACGAGACCTGGCGGATACAGAACCCCTACCTACTTGTACATGACAAACCGGTCGTCCCGTACAATAGGGTGTTCATCAAACTCGAGGGGCTCCTATACGGGGAATACACGGAGATTGACGGGAAATACATCAAGGGACACAGACCGATACTGAACGGCAAGCAAATGTATAGCCGGGCGTTGATAAAAAAACTGCAAATTTAGCAAAAAAAATGCAAATATTTTCAACTTTTTTCGGTTTTAATACTATTTATAGTTGTGAAGCAAGAAAAATGTTTGTATATTTAGTATAGAGAGATACGGGAACGCTCCTCCATCGTTCCACGGGCAAGACCACAATAGGTTTTATAATATATATGCCCGGTCAGTCAATAGGAATGGAGGCCTTGAGATTGACCGGGACTTTTTTTTGAAGACATAAACAACGACTAAAATGAAGAGAATAACATTTACGAGCATAAGCGATGTTTTCAGCAACAACGAGCTGACAGACATTAAGGCATATGCAAAGGACAATCTTGAGAAGAACGGCTGCCATGGCAACGCAGCGCTGATGGGACTATTCATTAAGCATCACCACGACGGAGACTACACTATCAAGGTCTGCCAAGGCTATTTTTACAAGCGCATGATGAATATGGAGCACAGTTTCAACAAGGTGGAATACGCTGACGGCCGTTCCTACTATGTAGATTTCACCGCAGAGCTGGTCAATAACGAGGACCCGAACTATTTTACGACTTGGAGCGACCTGGAAATGGACCCGGACTATGTAGCAGACATTTTTGACTACGAAGGGGCAAGTTTTCCACTACTGACTGGCGGGTGGTCAACGGTAGATAACCGATGGACCTGGTACGACAAGAAGCTGAATAAGCACAGCTGCGAAAGCGAAGACGAGTTTTACGCTCATATGGGTATAAAAGCAAAATAACAACATAAACAACGACGAAAATGAGAACTAACGATTTTACCAAGGAATGCAAGGAAATAGCTGAATGCATCAACAGCAGAGTAGCACAAATGGTCCCTATCAAGGCCGATAAGGAAATGACCCTATACTACATCCACGACGCAGGTAGCTCCAAGGAAATGTGGGACGCTATACAGACCCCAGAAGAAAGGGACGAGGTGGCCACGCTGATTATAGACGAGCTGATATACAAGCACAAATGGTCCCCTACCGCGTTTTACATCAGCATCAGCAAGGCGGAAAGCACGAGCCCGACTGACGAATGCATACGGATAATGTTTTACTACGACATCAACAAGCTCGGCGAACTATACAAGACACAACCTATGAAGCCCGAAAGACTGACCAGCTACACTATCGCTGGCGTGTTGAATGACCTGGCTGATGTATATTACGCTCACCCGGAGGAACGAATAACGCTCGGTAGCTGGACTGATTGTCTGGCTGAATGTGCCGGTGAATATGGCATCACTCGAGAAGACCTGAAAGAGTTTGGATACGAAAGGGCGCTGGGACTATACTGCAACCGTTTGGTTTATCTGGGAGAAATAGATGACTGGGACTGGAATGACAACCATAACATCGTTTATTTGAAGCAAAAGGAGGACTGATATGATACAAATAGATAAGACAAGCGGTTTGTGGGGAATAGCAGTCAGCTACGCACATGACGAAGCAAAGGACCGTGGAATGAGGAATGGATATATGCCACGATACAGATATGTAAGGGACAGAGCTCCTATCATCTACGAACTACTGACCAAGAAGCAATATCACTACGAGAAAATAATGCCGAACGAATATAAATGCCATAAATAGTCATAAAAAAACTCCGTACTAATGTAGAAATGACAGAAATTCAATTGTGTTTATGCAGCAAAAAATAAAGTGCATCTTTACAAAGACTGATACCGGAACAATAGAATGTGATATGCCATAAATAGTTATAAATAAACTCCGTACTAATGTAATTCTATGTAGAAATGGCCGGGATATGAACCAATAGCAAAAGGTAATGTGTGTTTCGCCTGCGATTTGGTAATATCCGGGTCGTTTTGTATATTTGATTTTTAACAATAAATCACCTACTTTTTTATAAGGTAGGTGATTTTTTTTCGTTTTAGATACTATTTATAAATGTAAAAGGAATAATAATAACAAAATAACATAAACAACAAAATGAACGCATACAGAAAAGCCGATTTGGAAGGTAGAAAGCACTTCGCAGAGGACTTCGGCACCTATTACATCACAGCAGGCACGCAGGACGATACAGACCGCACAGATGTCCTCGCCACCGCCATAACCAACCCCAATAAGATATACACGATTGAGATAAAGGACTACACGAATAGCAAATACGAAAGAGGATATACCAAGTTCATCTATAAGGACAAGGGACAGACTGAATACACAGACCACGGATACCAGGTAGATTACGATAAGATTGACTACCTAATGAGAATGTGGGAAAAGGAGAACAGAATACCGATACTATATGCCCGTTTCAGCGACTATACGATTGTCTGGGACCTGCGTACTATTCCCTATAAGGAAAGAGCGAAGATGGTGGAGGTAAATGCCGATGGACAGCACTACGGAGAAAGGAAGGAGCTTGCCAACCAGACCTACCTGTATATAAACGAGGCGAGATATAAGAAGCTGACCAGGAACTAATGAAAGACTTTTTACTAATAGCCAACACCAACGCCTGCACCTATAAGGAGTTTTTCCCCCTGCTGAAAGAAAGAAAGGTGTCCATGGGTGTTGAAATGCCCAAGGAATACGATATGCCAGACGGAACCACCAAGAAATTCGGTAATATCTGCTGGTATACCACCCTACACACGCCGGATAAGAAAAAGCTCGTCCTCACCAAGAAATACAAGCATACAGAATACCCGCACTACGACAACTACAACGCTATTGAGGTCAGCAGGATAAAGGATATACCCTACGACTACGATTGTGTAATGGGCGTTCCAATAACCATCTTCGGCTACGACCTGGATAATGTTGAGGTAATAAAATGCCTAAATGACAATACCCCCGATACAAGGACAGCAACCGTAGAAGGAAAAGAGAAATATTGCCGGGTACTGATAAAAAAAAAGATTGTGATAATGGGCAAAGAGGTGATACACAATAACGATACGAAGATAAATGGCAAGGAACGATATAGAAGGGTGTGTATAAGACTGATAATAAGGAGGAAGCAACTATGAAAGACTTTTTACTACTGGCAAGTGTAAATGCCATAACCTATAAGGAGTTTTTCCCCCTATTGAAAGAAGGAAAAGCAAGGGGAGGCTACACTTTTAATAAGACCATGATGTTTGAGACCCAGGAAGGAGAAAAGCCCGGTCCCAACATCGCCTGGTTTACATCACTATCCACCCCAGATAAGAAAAAGCTCGTCCTCACCAAGAAATACAAACATACAGAATACCCGCACTATGATAACTATAATGCAATTGAGGTAGGAAAGGTCAAGGATATACCCTATGACTACGATTGTGTAATGGGTGTCCCTATAACTATTTTTGGCTATGACCTGGATAATGTTGAGGTAATGAAGGACCAACAACCGGAAAGACCAATAAGAAAACAGATTGAGGTAAGACAGCTATGCGCATCACACGGTAAGACCCCCAGAGGAATAGAGAATGAAAACTGCTACATAAATGGGAAATGGAAATACCCAAGGATACTGATAAGACTGGCAAGGAGGTAAAAAATAGATTTTAAAAAATATTATAATACTGAAAATAATGAAGAAGAATATTTTAAATGAATGTCTAACGCGGAAATCGTTGAGTACTATATGAATGACAATAATGGTGGAAATCTGCCGAAGAAATGCGTGGATTGTCAATTTTCAAAGCTCGCAAAGACCGAACCCTGGAAATACCAATACAAAGATGACTTTTACGACGACCTGATAATAATACTACTGGAATACAACCACGAGAAGCTGCTGAATGCCCACGAGAATGGTCATATGAACGCGCTCATAACGAGAATAATTCAAAATAACATTTATAGTAAGTCAAGCAAGTTTTACACGAACTACCTTAAGTTTGGTCTATTGTCAAATGACCTGGAAGACCTGCAAGACGATACAGAGGAGGAATAATAAATGGACCGAAAACTACTTGGCGAGCTGATTGAGGAGGAATATACCGAGCACAATATGGAGGAGGACGACGAGGTATATTTGTTAAAAGAAGCCCTGAAAAATGCCCTGAATAGCCTGGAACGAAAGATATACATCGCCTATTTGGAAAACGAGACCTATGCGGCGACTGCGAAGCTATTCAAGGTAAGCACCCCTACGCTCGCTAAATACATCGCCGGT
>Ga0326511_10001426_pt1 | contig 19758 bp, 33 predicted proteins | sample 0_2496_0518_D_FD_203701 | JGI IMG/M metagenome (GOLD analysis project Ga0326511, IMG submission 203701) | Bovine rumen microbial communities from UC Davis, California, United States - 0_2496_0518 | ecosystem: Host-associated > Mammals > Digestive system > Stomach > Rumen | place: USA... | reverse complement strand
CTAACGCAATTATAAATATTTGTCAATTTTTTTTGAAAACAAAAAAAATACCCAAGGGGAAAACCCCTTGGGTATTTAATCTATTAGGCTATCATTTCAGCGTTTGCAAATGTAGAAAGTTTTTCCCACGGAACAGTCTTAAACTTTTCTTTAAAATCATAAACAGTAGAAATCTTAATCCATTCATCTGTGTCTAATGAAAACAACACATAATCATCATCAATATTAGCCAAGAAGCTGTTTTCTTTTTCTTCCAAAATAAAAACTCTTTTCTTTCCAGCTTCAAAAATTGGCGATAGTCTAATTTTTCTTTTCTTCTTTTTTAGAAAATTAATTCTTTCAATTATTAAAGATTTTTCAATTTTTTCTAATTTATAAATGCTTTTGGAATTTTCTGCTGCTATTGCCTTTCTACTAAATTCATTTTCTTCTATTTCAAAATTTTCCGTGTATTTGTATGATTTAATATCATTTTGTTTGCAATAGGCTGTAAATGTCATGCCTTTTGGCTTTTTATTAAAACCTTCAACAAATTTTTGATAAGATTCTGTAGAAGCATAGAATGATTTGGCATTTACTTTTATAACAAAAAAGTATTGTTCGCCCAATCTTATTCTAGCCCCTGGAAATATGTTTTCTGGGGCTATCTTCATATTTTACTCCTTATTTTGCCAAAGCAATTTGTTTATTTTCTACTGCTACTAAATCAATAGCTGTTTTAGAAAGCAGTCGCCAAAGTGTTGGGAAATATTCAAAGATTTTGAAATTAACATTTTTTTCAAGAATATTAAGATTCAAAACTTTCTTTGAAAGTGGCAAGATTTCATCCAATCCTATATCTTTTGCTTTTTCTGCAATGTTTGCATCCATTCTTGCACACTGTTCCTCATCAGGTATTGGACTTTCTCCAATTACCATATCCAACACATCTTTAGCCAACTCTTTAAAAGTTGCATCTTTAGCCATTTTTAAATGACCTCCAAATAAAAAATTTCTTAAAGTTATCAACGATAACTATTAAATAATAATCATATCTTCTCTATTTATGTTAAGCTTATTAATAATAATATCTCCGTTTTTTGATTCTACAAGTTTAACATAATTTCCGTTTTTGTCAAGATTTTTATCTGTAATAAACCAATCATAGCCAAGTTCATCACACCTTTCATAAAAATAACCATAAAACATACTCAACTTTTTTCTTATACTTTCTATCATTTTTTCAGTATATTCTTTGGTTCTTTCTTCGTATAAATCTGTATGAATCTTTAAATTTCTTTCAATATCTGCATCTAAAACACAACAATGTATTTTGTTATCAGAAGGCTTATAATAAAATTTATCAATTTTTAATTCACGTCCACTTTGTTTAATTTCACCTATTTTTGTTGGAAAGAACTTTTCTACCATTGGTATAATGTCATCAGGAATATTTTCTTTCATCCAATTAAACAATATTTTTGCATAAATTATTGATTTCAAATCTTTGATTTTTTTAAAACAATTTTTATGAACAACATCTCCAACACTTATAAAAGTCAATTCTATATTAGAAAGTTCTAGTAGATACTTTTTGATTTTTGTTCCATTAAAGAATTTTCTCATTGTGTCTCCTTTTATTTCCTTTATATAAGAATTATAGCATTTTTTTATTTTTTAGTCAATTTTTTTAAAAGATATTCATATTTCTTTTGTGCTTTTTCTGTAAGTTCTTTTTCATTCTTACAAAATGAAAACAAATAAGGTAATTCATCATATCCACTTGTATACCTGTCAAAATCTTTTTTGGTAAATTGTTGTTTTTTTATTTTTCCCATATTGGATCTATCTATTCTATATTTATATATCATTCTATCAATATATGAATAAGAAGGATTTGTTTGAAAAATTAAACTTGTTAAAATTGTATCTTCAAAGGTATGAACTTTTAGATTTCTTTTTGTTATTGGACTATAAATTTCTTGTAATTTTGTTGCTTTAAAAAATCTGCTCCAAACTCCATTACCAAACCAATTTAAAGGCTTATGAGCACCAGGAGGTATCTGCCAACCATCAGCATCATAATAAAATTGAATTACATCAGTTTGTTGATTAAAATCATCTTCATAAACATCACCGATTATATCATCATCTACATCTACAAACCAAATATAATCACCAGTAGAATTTTCAAAGCCAATTCTTCTTCCTTCAAAGAGATAAGTATTTTCTTTTGGTTTTATTATTTTATATTTTGTTGAAATTTCTGTCTTATCTTCTGTTCTATTATCTATTAAAACAATTTCATGTTCACAAAAAACATGACCTTCCAATTGCTTTAGAAGGTCATTTAAATATTTTACATCTTTATCGCAAAATAATATTACTATTGATAGTTTCATTTTATAGTTTATAATTATTCAATGTTGTTTTTTTATTACCATTTGTAAATGTAAAGTTTACAGTAATTTCTTCATTAAAATCTATATAGCCTGTATCAATATTATTATATTCTATACTTGTTGGAATATAATATTCATTAGAACTACCACCATTATCTTCGCTCATAATTTTGCCATTATTCTTTTCTTCATTTAAAGCGTCATAAATATCATTCAAAAAATCATTTTTATTATACATTTTATTATATAAAATTCCTTCGATTTCACTATCTTCAAATTCAGTATTTAATGGCATAATTACTTCTGCTTTTGTATTTAAGCAATAACTTAAATAACTTTCTTTGAGATAAATTGTAAACTCAATAATATATTTCTTTTTCTGACTTTCAGCAACAGCTTTCTTCTCTGCCTCTTTCTTTTCAATTACAGCTTTTCTTGCAGGTGAGATATTAGCAGGTGCAATGTATTTAAATGTTTTACCATTATTAACAGTAGTAACTGCTATATTTGGATAACTAGTATATTCATCTCCACCAATACCTGCACTTACATAAACTTTTTCAGCTACTTCTTTTATTTCATTTAATTTTTCATTTCTTGATATAAGTCCTCTTTTCATTAAAAATACCTCTATGATTAACTTGCTAATTTGAATTATCGTTTGAACTATCAGTTGTATTTTCAATAACTTCTTTGTTCTTTATTTTTTCAATTATTTCAACAACTCCATCAATAAATGTTTTAATTTCTGCATCAGAAGAAAATTCAAATTCAGCAACAATTTTATCAAGCCATTTGAATATACTTAATTTCTTTTCATAAATATCATCAGACTTTAATTCATATTTTGATTTTTCTGGCAATATGCTTTCAAAGGCTGTATTTATAATTTGTTTAACAGTTTCAAAAATAACTTCATTTTTAAAATCTAATGTATCATTAATGCAAATGCTATCATATTTTTGACTTAATATGTCGTTTGCTATTGTTCTTGCCTTATCTATTGGATATTCTTTTTCCTTAAAAGATGTATATTTATAACTTCTGTTTCCTTCCAAATACATAGATGAAAAAATATGATAATATGTATAAATATATTGATTAAAATTCTTTACCTTTCTAAAAGGAGAGCAAGAAGAATAAATTTCAGGCATAAATATTTTTTCAACAACCCTCACTGTTTCCTTTGATAAAGGCATAAATGTATGTGGTATCTTTAAAAATACTTCTTCTGGATCTGGAATTTTTGTATTAAAATAATCTGCTATAGTTTTTAAGCATTTCCACTCAACTTTTCTAAACATTGTTTCAAGGCCTTTGTCTGTCTTAACAAAAATTTTTGGAACAGCATTAATAAAATAATCCTCTTCATTAACTGGTCTTAGAAAGAACATATCATCATTTGCATAAATAAATCTTTCTGATAATCCTTCTATATTACCCAAAAACATTTCTATTGTACAACTATTAAAAGTTGGAAGGAATTGCTCTGGAATAATATCTTTATGCAAAACTATCTTTACTTCATTAGTGTTTACCCAATCAGGTACCTGCTCCTTGTTTGAAACTATCATATAAACATTTCCGATCCAAGGAGCAAATTTTTCAACGCTTCTAAAAAGATATTTAAGATTGTCCCACTGTCTAAACCTTACCTTAGAAATTTCTACAGGCAAATCGTTTTTTCTTCTTTCATCTTTATAATTTTTTTGCCATATCGCTTCATTACAATCTACATATGGAAATACTAAATCTACTTTACTCATAATTTATTCCTATTTATTAATTAACTAATTCTTCAAAACAAATCACATATTTATCTTTTTATTTTCCAGCTATCATCTCAGATAATTCTTTTTCTGCCGATTTAACTACCATTTTGTGCTCTTTGTTTTTTTCAAAAAGAAGATTTTCCAGTTCTAAAACTCTTTTATTTATTTCTTCCATTTGTTTTTCTTTTGGCTCTATGATATCTTCAACCAAGTGTTTGATTGTGTTGTAAGTTTGTTTTTTAAGTTTATTATATTTCTCTTTATATTTATCAGAGTTTTCTTTTATTGCATCAAGTTCTTGCTTCAAGTCAAAATTTATTTTTTCTAATTCTTCTATTCTTGACTGAAGATTTTCTTCTATTATTGCAGAAGATGGAGTAGACAATTCTTCTATTAATTCTTTATCATCATTAAGTTCATTTTTTAAGCCTATAATAGCTTTTTTAAAAAACTCTAATTTGTTAATAACTTCATCTTCTTTCATATTAGTTCCTCTATTTCTTTTACTAACTTATCTACTTTTTCCGAATACTCTCCTTCTTTTGTTTTGTTGTTTTCTTCAGATGCTTTTTTGGCTGTTTTTGGTTTTAGTTTAGGAGAATACTGTTCTATAATACTTTGTTTTGTTCTGAACTTTTGCCTTACACTTTTCTGACACTTATCCTCTAAGTCCTTTTCATTTATAACACCATCACCAATATATTCTATATATGTCTCTATTAAGAAATCTTCTTTCTCTTCGTTGCTTTGCCACTTACAATATTTAGAAACTAAACTTAAAGTCCCTCTATCTATTGTAGCAGAAGGAGTGCATGCTGCTATTCCTATTTCCTGTAAAATTCCAAGGAATATAATAAACACCATGAGCATTTTTTCAGAAACACCCATACCACCAGCACTAGGAGCAGCCTTTATATATGTAGCAACCAAAGCAAACATCTTAGAACTTTCTCCAACATCACCAGTATCATTTTGCCAGTCTGATATTGCACTTTGCAATCTTGAAATTGCAAGTTGAATATTAATTGGCTTATTATCTCTATTCAAAAATAAAATTTCTGTTCCATTAGGAAGCTTATAATGTTTATCAGCAATAGCTAACAAAGTATCATTGATTTGTTTTTGATCGTATTCTATTGCATCTTCATACAAAGAACTACTATCTATTATTTCATTAGAAATTGCTGTCTCTTGAATAGACTTTTGCAAATCAGCTTTATTAAAATAAATAGCATTTTTATAAGTTGCACCTGGTATTTCTTTTACTATTTTAGTTATAATTTTTCTACCAGCAACTCCTTCTTTTTCCATATCACTTAATTTTTGATATTCAGATTGATATGCAATTAATATTTTATAATATCTATCTACTTCATCTTTAGCATCGCTTATAGCTGTTAAGTTTCCTTTTATATTTTCTTTGCCAGCATTTCTTTTATCCTTAATGCCTTCATTAACAGACTTGTTAAGTTCTATTAAAATATTAGAATCAGCAGTCATATTATCTATGTTCTGTTGCATTCTTCTAATTCCAGAACCTATGGAATTAGTTGCCATATTAAATGTTGTTATCAAAGACAAAGATACCAAAAGAATATGAATAATTCTCCATCGAATTATAGGATTTTTTAAATCATTACCCCATTCTTTGCCTTTGGCAATAAGTTTATTCTTTAATTCTGTAAGCATACCTATATACATAACAGCCCAGAATTTTAATGCTGCCAATCCTGTTATAATCGCAGTATATAATACTGAAGCTGGCATTTCTATAGTTGCAAAATGAAATGTAGATTTTGAAAGTCCCGATCCACAAGTAATATCAACAACAGCCGAAGAAATAGATAATATTATACCAGTAAATAAAAAACCATTTATAAGTATTTTAGATCTGGAAACCCTATTTTTTCTTTTCTTCCATTCAAATTTAAATGGAAGAGAAATCTTTTTTTCTTCTTTAACTGGTTTTACAATTTTTTTACTCATATCTTAAACTTTATGCATCATCGAATATACCAAGTTCATTAACGACATTGATATATCTAACACCTAATTTACCAACTAGCAAACCAATAGTTCCAACAAAATCCTCTTTCTGGTCTGTATTTGGTGATTTACAAATAGCTTCCAATTCATTGAGTTCTTTTTCCATTAATTGGAACTGCTCTTTCAAATAATTTCCTTGTCTTTTACTATCATTAGTAGGTCTTGCGATTTTGGGTTCCTCCTTTATATTTCATCATAATCACCATGTTCATATGGATCATAACATCTTCCGTCATAATCTATTATATATTTATGCATTTCTTTCAAAACTCCACCTTTCAAAATTCTTTTCGGTTTTGTTTTGTAATTGTGTTCTTCTACAACTTCTTGCCTATGATGATCAACTATTTTGTTCTTTTTTACAAGAACTTTATAACCAACAATACCAATATCATAAGCTTTAACTTCATAGCTACCAATGCTATCTCTATCTTCATAATCATTAAAAAATTTTTTTGTTATAGTATCAGTGTTGTTTTTATCAGAAGCATATCTAACTACTTTAATTTTAGAACATCCATCTCTCTTATAAGCTGTTGTTGTTTTCCACATTTCTTCAAAATTTCTAGGAGCAATTACCTCTACTCCTTCCCTACAATAATGTCCCATATTTGTTCTCCTTAATAATTAATTATCTCTTTTTTCCATCTGTAATTGTCATTGTATTATAATTCAAAGTAAAGTTTAAAATTTCACCATTAGAGCCATTTCTGTTTTTATCTATAAATATACGTTGTTCTGAAATACCATCATCTTTTCCTTTTGCCTTCTCGCTTTCGTTTTGATTAATTATTAACAAATAGTCAGCTGTGTCCAAAATACCACGAGATTCTGACAGATCTTTAGATGTCACAAGTCCTTTTGTTCCACCTCTTTCACCCATACCATTACGGTTAATCTGAGCAGCTGTAAACACTGGACATTCAAACTGGCTTGCCAAATTTCTCATTTCCTCAGCTACAATTTTATAATATGAATACATATTATCGTTTGAAGTTCTATTGTTTGTAGCTGTAATAAGAATATAATCTATAATAATAAAATCTGGCTTAAAATTTTCTACTGCATATAAATCCATCAAATAATTTGCAAAATCATTACAACAAGCATTATTAGCTGGATAATTTTTTATTTTTATATCACCACCATTATATTCAGAAAAAACAGCTTCTGCTTCTGCCTTAGTAGTATTCATCAAATCTACACCAGATTTATAAAGCAAGGAAGAATAAAGTCTCTTAGCCAACCTTCTTCTATCAACTTCCAAAGAAAAGAAAACACCTTTTTTACCAAGCTTCATATTTTCTGTGGCTACATTTCCCAACCAAATTGTTTTTCCAATCCCAGGTACTCCACAAAATACTGTAAGTTCTCCAGCTTTTGGAGAACCTAAAATTCTATCCAATGAAGAACTACCAAAAGTCAATCCAGAATCTGCTTCTACCTGCTGAATTAATTCCAATGTTTCGCCAATATTAGAAAGCGATATACCAAAATCTTTATCAAGATTTATATTTAAAGCTTTCTGCATACGGTCAGACAAACTATCAAATTTGCCATTTGCAATATCCAACTGATTTAAAGTTGTTGCTTCGTAAGCTCTCATTGTTCTAACAAATTTTACAGTTTCATCTTTTATATATTCAGGTTCTATCTCTTCAAGAGATTTATTGTAAATCTCTTCGGTTGCAGTTTTTATAGCTTTTGCCAAAAGTGGATCAAATTTTCCAGCTTGTAATCCTTGCTCTATTGTAATTTTTGCAGTTTCAAACGAAGGAATTTTTTCATAAGTATCATAATACTTACAACAAAAATTCAAAAGCCATTGTAATTTACTATCTATAAAATATGTTTTCTTTTTATAATCACTTGTTCTTAAATACCGTGCAATCTTTAGAAAAAAAGATTTATCTTTTAACAAATATGTTAAAATAACTCTTTCAAGAGTTGCACTTTCAAACTTTATATCAGCCATACATTTATTTTATCCTTTTTTGTTATTATTGTCAAGTATCAAAAAAATATTCATCTGGTAATGTTAAAAAATCATCCAACCAATAACAACACCTACCTTCATGAATAAAAACTGGTTTTATTTTTTTTGAAGCATTTTCCAACTTTACAAAAACTATTCTTTTATGTTGGTTAGTTTTAACTATTAACAAAGGAAATTTATTTAAAAGTTTTGCATCAGTTTCAGATTGTTCGTACCATTTATATAAATCAGATGATTTATTAAACAAATCATAAAATTCTATTTTTGAATAAAATTTATGCTCTATACTAAATTTAAATTCCTTTGGACATCTAATATCTGAAACAAATAAAAGCTTTTGATCTTCATTAAGTAATTCTGCATTATGAGCATTTTTTCCACCAGTATAATTTCCAGAACCCATAGTCCTGCTAAATATTTTTCCAGGAAATCTTTCCTTTAAAATATTAACGCAATCTAATTCTCCACGATTTCCTTTTTTTTTACATTGATTGTTTTCTTTCTAGTTGAACGCTGTTTATCTGGTACAACCTGAGAAAGAAATTCTTTTTCTATATCTGTCTTCATTTATATTCCTCCTAAATAATTTAGGCTGTTTTAGCCTTTTCTTCATTTCCAAGATTAGAAAAAACAACATTCATCTTTTTAATGTTTTCTTCCTCTTCTTTAACCATCTTTAAATAATTGGATTGGCACTTTTTTAGAAAAACCAAAAAATCTTTTTTGTTCTCTTCTACCAAATCAAACATATCCTCAGCATGACTTAAAACAGGTCTGGTATCCATGTTAAATTTAATATCTACCTTTTTATATATTTTCCCAGCAAACTCAACTGGCTTATGCCTGCCATCCATCCAATCAATATAGCTATTAAATCTTTCTGCTCTTGATTTATACTGAGCAACCTTCTCTAAGCTATTGTTTATTCCTTTTTCTATTTCTTTTGCTTTTTCAAAATCTTCTCTTGTCATATATTTAATATTACCTTATTTTTATTTTTTGTCAAAAAAATTTTCTTGTAGTTATACTTCCATATTTAATACATTCTTTTTTTAAAATATAGTCCTTTCCAGTTTTAACCTTCATATCATTTAAATCTTTACATTCTTTTGGTATATTGTATATATATATGTTAAGCCCTTGATATGGACAGTAAGTAATTATTTTATTTATATTCTTCTGCATTTTTTTTATACCAGTTTCATCTTGGTCTGGTACATAAATAATAGTTTTTGGTTTTTTTTCGTAAATCTTTCCAAGTTGCTTTACACCTATATCAGCAGATAATAAACATGTAGCTGGTTGATCTTTTGTTATAGACATAGCATCAAAAACACCTTCACATAATATAACATCTTCATTTATTTTATCTATATTAAAAACATATTCCTTAGAATCCAATTTATCTGGGTTCATATATCTAATAATGTTTTTTGGATCAATCGCTCTTGTTATAAAATACACCATTTTTCCATCTTCAAAAAATGGTACAACTACTCTTTTGTTATATCTTGAATTTGAATTAAATACATATCCAAGTTTTGGATAATATGATGAATCTAATTTTCTACTTAAAACATAGTCGTATGCTTTTTTACCAAATGCACCTAAATTAGAGCCATCATTAAAAATTTTTAAACCATCTTTAATTATAAGATTTTTCAGCACTTCTTTTCTTTCATCATTTTGATTTGTTTCTTCTTTTTTTTCTTCTATTTTAAAATTATAATTGTCTACTAAATATTTTATTGCTTCATTATTAGTGTTAAACCCAAGATACTCTTTTACAAATAATAAAAAAGAACCTTGGGTATTTTCAGTTGTCCTTGTACCAGAAGCCTTAAAATCTATCCATTGACCAGTATCTTTATTTACATACAATTTTCCTTTCCTATCATCAACAAAAGGTGAGCGAATAACATATTCACCAGAAGATGTAAGTCTTGGAGAAAATTCACTTGTCATAAAATTCTGTATCAATGATGATGGTATTTTCATTTTTCTTCCTTTTTACTGTTGTCTTTTGATTCTACACCTAATTCAACCTTGCCAACTTTTAAATTTACATTTTTTAAATTTTTGTTAATTACTCTTGCTACAAAAGCAAAAACAGAACAAAACATAACTATTATAAATACTATAAAAGCTATGTCTCCAAAAGTAATATCTTCATGTTCCTCTTCTGTTGGAACTTCTACATAACTTTCTTCGGATTCTTCATCTTCTGGTTCTGTCTCTTCTTCAATGATTTCTTCTCTTTCATCTAAAGAACTTTCTTCCAAAATTTCTTCTTCTGTATTTTCCATATTCATCTCCTATGTTAAAATTTTTTCCTTTGAACGAAAAATTTGACACCTTACAACACCTTGTGATGCAACTGTATAATGCTTATTTTTTTCTGGACAATAAATAAAATCTCCCTTTATTTCTGCCAATTCACAATACATGCAACCAAAATATGGAGGCACATAAGCTTGTAATTTTCTTATACAGTTCTTTGGTTTTTCTTGATTTTTATATGTTATTACTATTCTGCTTTTTTCGTCAACTCTTGAAATATAACCTTCAAGTAAAAATTCTTTTATCAGTCTATCTATTTTTCTTTTAAACAAAAAGCGAGTATCAAACAGGTAGTTAAGAATTTTTTTATTTGAAGATGTAAAATCATATGTTTGTACCAGTTGATCATCTATATTTTTATATCGAATATTAACTAAAACTTCAATATTTTTTTCTTCTCTTATTTTTTTCATCTTAATCCTGTTTGATTTATTTATTATTATCCTTTATTAATATCAGCAACAATTTGTTGCTGATATTCTTCATCATACTTGATAATAGTATTTGTAAGCTTGTTTAATATTTCTATTATTGTATCCATTTTTTTAGAAAGAATAAACTGATTATCAATTATTTGAGATAAAATTGCTTTATCTGGATGTTCTGGAAGAAATACAGGTGCTATCATTTATTAATCTCCGCTACTTATTCCACCATGAAGCCTGTCAAGAAGAAGTGAAATATTATTAGCTTCTGCATCTTCACCTTCGTAAAGCTGAGCCATGTTCTTAAATAGCTTTGAAGCATCTGTCTGCTTGCCATCAAATACTTTTGCAGCATCTATACAAATCGCTTTATTTTCAGAAGCAAGTTCCTTCTTTCTTTCTTGAACTTCTTGCCACTGATCAAAAAATCTTTTAAGTTCTGAAATTTGTTCTGGTGTTAAATTTAAATTCCAATTACTTGCGCCCATTCTCTATCTCCTTATCAACTTCGTTAATATCCTTTCCTTCTTTTCTTGCCAAGCGTTCTTTTTGAAATCTTGTTTTTAAAAACTGTTCATACTTCTTTACCATTTCTTGAGTGACAGCTACTCCATCCATTGTTTTATAAGCATCACCCTCAAGAAGTCTTTTTAATGGATTAAAATACACAATTTTACCATTAATTACAAATGGTTCTGGTTTACTTTCTCTTATTAACTGCTTAATTAGTTTCTTTGATTTAACCGATAAATCACTGGTCTTTTCCAACGTTTCCTCCAATATTTTTTTCCCAATTATTCCACACACCTTCAAATGTCATTGCTAATCCTATAGCAAGTTCACTTGCGATTTTATATTCTTGTTGCTTGACCTCATTAACTCTTGGTAAGAGTCTTTTTGCCAACTCTTTTACTTCTTTTAATGATGCAACACTTATATCGAATGTTTCTTTTCCAGGCATTTGCCTTTTTTCTTTGTTTTCATTTTGTTGCTGAACTTGTGGTTTTTCGTCTTTTTCTACTTGCTCTTCTGGCACTGGTTCTATTATTTTTTCTGAGGAAGTAATTTTCATTTTTCCATATTTGTTTTCTACATTCCAACCAGAAAAATCAGCCACTGTTCCAGATGCAGTTCTTACCTCATCCATATCTTCCATATTAAACTCCTATTATATCCATTATTTCTGCAATGGCATCTTCTTGCTCAAAATCTTGAGCTTGTATATCATTTATCCATTTGTTAGTCCATTCACTATAACAAGATTTCAAACCATTGTCAAGTAAAAATTTTTCAACAGAATCTTTATCAAACTCACACCATGGTTTATCTAATTCTTCCTTAATAGCATTTTGATATTCTTGTGGATACTTTCTTAAATCTATAATCTTCATTACAGTTTCTAACATCTGCTGATTTTCAGGTGTCATTTTTTTATTCCAGACTTCTTTATCATTCATCATTTTTTCAAATGTTTTTGGGCCTAAGCCTTTAAATGCTTTTATATTGTCTGAAGTATCACCAACCAAAGCTTTTTCCAAAAGAATATTTTCATTCTTTTCTACATTTTCTTCTCTTACTGGATTATATTGGCTAACATTGTCTGGATAAAAATTCATTATTTGGCTCAAGTCCTTATCTGTAGAAATAATCCTTACATTTTCTCCTTTCTCTGCATAATATTTACAAGTCTGATAAATGCAATCATCTCCTTCGCAATTATCAACCTTTAAAATTTTACAATGAAAATTAGAAAGATATTCCAACATTTTTTCCATTAATGGACCAACCCATTTATAATTAGGATCATCTTTTGTTCTATTTTCTTTATAAGGTGGGAAAACTTCTTTACGCCATCTTGTAGAATGTGGCCCTTCGAAACAAAACACGCAATCTTTATAAGATGTTATAAATGGCATAATTTTTCTAAGAAACATGTGATAAAAAAGACCCAAATCTTCTTCTCTAACTACATAATCATCACCATTTTTTTGTAAACAATCTTTTTTAAACATGCTCCAAATAATAAAAAATATATTACTTGTATCTACGCAACAAACCATTTGTACTCCTTAATAATCCCAAATATTATAATTTGCTTTATTTTTTTCTTCAAACATTTTTTGTTTTTTAAAATTGCTAAACTCTATCCATTCTTTATTAAATTTCCAAACCAAAAATTCATTTATAGTTTTTTTACGTTCATCTTCTAAATATTTTATATAATCAGAAAATTCATGACTATTTAAATACATTAACTATGTCTCCATTTTTGAATATCTTCTACACTGTTTTCTACAATAATCAACCGTTCTTCAAGTTCATCTGTTTTATTTCTAAGATATTTCAATTCTGCTTCGTCGCTTGTTTTTACCAACTTTTCTATTCTTTCAGCAGTTGGAACTTCTGGTGGATTTGGCCATATTTGCTTTGATTTCCAGATTTTATATTCTTCTGAATCTAAAATTTTTTTTGTTTTTTCTACAGCTTCTTTATAAGTTTTAGCATCAATTCTTCGCTGAAAAACATCATTCTTATTTAATATATAGAAGGAAGAAATATAATATCCAGTATCATCATACGATACATCCAATGCAAAATTATTTGAATCTTCATACCAATCTTTTTCATAATTATATGAAAAATTACCGATCATTTCTATCATTTTCAATTCTCCAATTAAAATGATAGAGTATTTATTATTTTTGTCAAACAAAAAAAAGCAGGTATTTAACCTGCTTTTTTTTGATGCTAATTTTTAATCAAGTATTTTTAGTACCATATTACTATCAATCTGTGATTGAGCCAGCATAGCAACTCCAGACTGCATCAATATCTGATCTCTGGTATATTCTACCATTTGTTTTGCTATATCTGTATCTCTAATTACTGATTCTGAAGCCTGCAAATTTTCAGCTGCAACATTTATACACCTATCTGATGCTTCCAAGCGATTCTGTGCGGCTCCAATATCTGCTCTGTTTTTCAATACAGTTTTCAAAGCCTCGTCTATTGTACCAATAGTTGTATTAGCTTCTTCAGCAGTTGCTATAGAAATAGCATCCTGTTCATTTTTAAGATTTAATGCAGTAGCTGATACATTTCCAAGCCTTACACTAAATTCCTGATCCATGTTTGCTCCTACATGCAAAAGTATACCATCTTCTGAATATCGGCCTGTTAGGAGATTCATACCATTAAATTGAGCAGACGAAGAAATTCTGTCAATTTCTGAAACCAACTGTGAAACTTCTACCTGGATATAGGAGCGGTCTTCATCGCTATAAACACCATTAGCAGACTGAACAGCCAATTCTCTAATTCTTTGAAGGATACCTGTAGTTTCCTGCATATACCCCTCAGCAACCTGAAGCATAGAAATACCATCCCTAGTGTTTCTGCTGGCCTGATTCAATCCTCTTATTTGACTCCTCATTTTTTCTGATACTGCTAGTCCTGAAGCATTATCACCAGCTCTGTTAATGCTTTCACCAGAAGAAAGCTTTTCCATTGATTTCTTCAATGTAAGACCATTTTCTCCTAACTTGCGACTGGCAAACATTGAACTAAGATTGTGATTAATTACCATATTTCCTCCTTGAAATATAAAATTTCATCTTTTTCTTCTAATTATAATAATCATCTTTAAATATTTTTTTAATCTTAGATATTATTTTTTCAGACGATTTATGATTAAATACTTTTCTTCTCATTTTTTCAAAATTGTAATTATCTTCACAATTGTTTTTACAAAAATTTATAAATTCATTTGAAAATGCCAAAACCGTTGGTTCTATTTTTGGTTTTCCTTCTATGACCATTCTTTTATTTACGCTTAGTTTTAACCAATCTTTTACATTTCCATATTTTTTAATTTCCAGTAAACCATTGACTACATTTTCGGCAATTTCGTCTTCTTCACTTTTTTTTGATTTTAGACCTGGTAGATATTGCAAATATGTTTTCCATACATTTTCAACACAAAGTTGCTGAGGATATTTAAACTTATCCAACATTGCAGACTGAATAAATTTTTTAGCATCATATTCATTTCTTACACAAAACATACCAGCCGCTTTTTCAAAGTATTTTTTATAAGCAAAAAATACTTTATTCTGCCAATATCTTGTATTTATATCTGTAAAATTATCCATTGCTCCTGGATATCTTTCTTCCATATAGTATGGATAATAAAAATCAGAAAGCTTTCTACTCTCAATTTTTATTTTTTCTTCTATATTCATGATAAAAAAATTATATTCTTTTTTTATTTTTTTTCAAATATTTTATGCATTATTGCTTACTTGGGCTGTTCCTCTTGTTTGGCTATTCTGAGCTGTATTACTAATTGTATTTGTAATTTGAGCTGTTTTTTCTAATTCACCTTCTGGCTTTTTTACTTGTTCCAGCTTTTTTTGTTTCTCTTCATTTTGTTTTTGAGCTTTTAAAAACAAGTTTGTTTTTTCCAAACCATCTATAACAGCATTCATTTTTTGCTTATCATTTCTACTCATGCTGTTGCTGGTTGCCTGTAAAAACTCCATATTCTGTTTGGTTGTTTTTTCATCTGGTACAGCCTTAGCCAATAAACTTAAATCAACTATCTCTCTTAAAGTCATTACTGTCCTCCAGCAGGTGCGGCAGGTGCAGGTGCTTGTGCAACTTGCTGTTGTGGCTGTGGTTGATCTGCCTTTTGCTTTGCAACTTTTTGCTTTTGAAGAGCTACTAATTCTGCTTGCTTTGCTTTTATAAGCTCATCTAAAGCAGCAAGTTCTTCGGGAGTTTCACACAATGTATTTCTAATCAAATTTCTAAGTGTATTCTTCTTTTTCATATATATTATCTTTTTAAAAAGTTAATTGAAATTATGTTTGCTTATAATGAACTTTCAGATTTACTAAATTCAAATGAACTCATAACACCTATAAAGAAAGTAGGCGAAAATATATTATGCTTAAATTCAAAAGGCGAAGAAGTTGTATATTCTTTTGATGATTTTGACTTTGATAAAACTATAGAAGAAAGAAGTTTTATAGTAATATCAGATGATACACCTGAGCAAGAAGAGCCAATTAATCAACCAAATGATACAGAAGAATCAACCAGCCAACCAAATGAACATCAAACAGAAGAACCAGTTAATCAGCCAAAAGAATATTCATTTGATACAAATAATGACCCACATTGGCTTAAAAATGATGAAGCAAAAATAATCGCAAGTAATTTTGGGTATATCACTTCAAGAAATACAAAAGGTATCAAAGAATTTGAAATTACCAACTATTAAACTTTTACAATTGGTACTTTAGCCAACATATTTTTAATAGTATTAGCATCTCTCACCCAGTTTCTGCTTCCAAACATTATTTTGTTATCTTCTATTGGATATAAATCCATTAGATAAAATCCTTCTCCTGAAAACCTATCCTTACAATATTTCCAATAAGAGGCAAAAATAGGAATTCTTTGCTTTTCACCATTTCTATCTTCTATTTCACAAAACAGCATTTCATTGTTGTTTTTATCTATATGCGTTCTAAAAGAATTTACATAAACAAAAACATATTGCTTTGGTAAATTCTTTTTTCTTAATTCTTCAAAATCCCTTAAACAATAACCTTTTGAATATAAGGTTTCTATTTTATCTGCTATGGCACTAAATTTATTATGAAAAAATTGTCCACCTAAATAAGCTTCTTCATATTCAATATAATCAGCATCAGTTGTTTCACACTTTTCTACTTCGTTTAAACTTTCTTCCCACTTTTCTTCAAGCAATGGAATTGTTTTTATAGATTTCTTTTTTTCATAAAACTTTTCAGCTACCTGCTGATAATATTTTCTATTACCATTAATTAAATCATCAAAAGCACCTCCACCAATTAAAGCAGAAGTAATCCTTTTATTAATTTTTGTTCCTATATTTTTACATATAAAATCTATAATAGAAGTGTAAGGCTGATTTCTTACAATATCTTTTGCTGGCTCTTCTCCTACACCTTTTATATCATTAAATCCAAAATACAATTTGTTTTTAACTGGAAAGAAATTTTCTCTACCATTATTTATATTAGGAGGCTCTACTTCAAATCCAGATTGTTTACAAGAATCAATAGCTTCCTTAATTGCATCTTTTTTACCTGCTTCATTAGAAAGATTTATAGCATAAAAATATGGTTTAAAATATTTTGCTAAATAAATTTCTTCCATTGCCAAATAAGAATATGCTGCCGCATGAGACTTATTAAATGAATAAGCAGAAAGCGTCAATAGGTCATCACAAAGCAAATCAATATCTTTGTTTGCAATTCCCTTTTTTGCTCCTACTTCTTTTGCACAAGCAACCATTTTAGACCATTTTTCCAAATCTTCTGGTGCCTTTTTTGCTTTTCCTAATTTCTTTAATAAGCGTCTCCAAGTATCACCATTATATTTTCCATCGGTAAGATAGTTTCCTATTGCCATTACCTGTTCCTGAAAACAAATAGTTCCACGACCATCTTTAAGAAACTGCTGGATTTGTTCTGGATACACTGATTTTTGTCCTTCATTTTTTATAAGACAAAAGTTTCCAAAACCAAAAGAAGCACCTGGACGAGAATATGCGTTTAAACAAACCATATCATCAAAATTCTCTGGTTTTGCATCTGCCACCATTCTTGATGCAGTTCCACCAGAAAACTGAAATATAAAACACTGATTATCTGACACTTCTTTATAAAGATTTTTATCCTCTAAATTAATTTTATTTAGAAAATCTTTAAATTCATCTTTACTTACATTTCTTCTTAATACTTTCATATAAAGTCCCTATTTTCATTTAATCTCTCCAAAAGCAATATAAACACTGATGGGAGCATCTATGTTTGTTATTTAACAATTCTTTTTTAATTCCAAGACAAGCACAAGTAGGTCGCTGAAAACCAGTGCCTATTTCTTTTTCCAATTCTATTCCAAAAATATCCAAATCTTTTTTACTTATACATCCAGTGCATTTTATATCTGGTTCCCCACAAATTTCTATATCATAATCTGTTAATCCAGTATTACACTTTAAAATCTCTAAGAATTTTAATCGTATTTTTGTTGATAAATGTTTATCTGGCTGAAGTTTTAAAATAGCTTTATAATGTTCTGGATTTGCTTTATACAATCTGTCTTTTACGTGCTGATACAAATCCAGAAAAGACATTCTATATCTTAAACCATTTTCTTTAGCAAATCTTCCCACTCTGAAAATTTTGTTTTTGTATTCATCACCATTGATAAGTATTTCTGATACAAAAATTGGATCTTGTCTTATTACAATCTTTTTACGATTAAAGCCGTTATCTAAAAAATCTTGTAGCTTTTGTATTGTATAATCAGAATCTAAAACATTTGGTTCTAACCAACTTCCACCCATACCTGTAATTGTAGCGTGAAGAATTACATTATTCTTAGAGCCAAAAAATAATTCTTGATTTTCTTCTATAAGCTTGATTGGATTCTTTGTAATAAGAATTGCTGGTTTATTATATGAATAAACCCAGGTTTTCCAATCAGTATTTATAGCAGCATCACCTCTTTCTGTAATTCCTATTTGAACCATTTAATACTCCTATTTCTAAAGTATTTCACTCTACCAAATCCATATTTTATAAAATGCCACTTTTCATTATTTTTCTCACATTCAGAATATATTACAAAAGGTTTATCAGTATAAAATTGAATAAATCTAAGTATTGGATTTACAAAACATTTTAATGGCGTTTTATGCATCCAGCAATCATATTTAGAGTTATATACAAAATATTTATCCTTATTTTGCAACACCTATTCCATACCCATAAGAACCATCTTCATTACAAATACCAAATGTTGCAAATTCGCATTCACAATTTACTTTACAAACATGATGGCTACCATCTTTTTCGTGAAAACCAAAACTACAAAGTCTTTTCATTTCCCTTTCATCTTTTAATGCAATATCATAAACAGTTTTTTTCTTAGGTCTCAATAGAGACCGTTCTAATGATTCTATTGGTTCTTCAGTTATTATTAATTTACAATTTCCAGGTAAAAAATAAACACTCATTGCAATAGCTCCTTATCAACATATGAAGCAGGTACCACTTTTATGCATCCGTCATCATCTTCAATTTCAATTAATTCCTCTTCAATATTATCAACACATTTATCAATAATATCAAGAGTATTTAGGCCCAAAATATCATATTTTATAACTCCTGCAAATTCATCCAAAACAGTTTCAGCACCATTTTCAACCCAAGCAGTTGCAATTTCTCCTTTATTTCTTACAACAGGTACATATTCATAAACAGGTTTATTAAATATAATATTTCCACCAGCATGACATCCTTGAGAACGAATAAAGTGTTGAAGTTTTGGAACAAAATCCAAATAGGCTTTATATCTATTATAAAGTTCATACTGAGCAGGAGAAGTTGTTCTTATATGCTCTATGATTTTTTCCCAGTCTGTTTCATCTTCTGGAAATGCAGCACATAGGTTATTACTGTCCTTAAAAGGAACTTCATAAGTTCTTAAAATATCTTTTACTGCTGGTTTAATACCTTCTTCTGTATATGTTCCAATATAACAAACACATTCTTTACCATACTTTTCCTGTAAGTATTGGAAAATTCTATCTTTACCAGCACCAGACACATCGCTATCTATATCAAGTCCTGATGAACCAATTCCAAGCGACTGAATTTCTACTGGTTTTTCTAAATCAACTTTATCAGTTAATCCAAACAAATAAGGCAAAACATAAGCATCTGAAAGATTTCCTTTAT
>Ga0326511_10001424_pt1 | contig 19775 bp, 15 predicted proteins | sample 0_2496_0518_D_FD_203701 | JGI IMG/M metagenome (GOLD analysis project Ga0326511, IMG submission 203701) | Bovine rumen microbial communities from UC Davis, California, United States - 0_2496_0518 | ecosystem: Host-associated > Mammals > Digestive system > Stomach > Rumen | place: USA... | reverse complement strand
TTTATAGATTCCTCACAAGCCTTTGCAGTCATTTCAGAACGTATTTCACGTTCAACAGACGGGAAAATAAGTCGCTTGTAGCTGTCAGAACACGCATTTCTTACTGCTTCACCGCACTGATTGTTAGCCTTGACGTACTTGCCAAATATTATACCTGTTGCATCAGACTCCTCAACAGATACCGATATTTTAAGAAAGTTCTCTTTCTCTCCACGGTCAAGTGCAAGTACACGGTGATTTGCAATTTTTGAAACGGGTTCTGAATAGTCATAGTAATTTGTATATACGCTTTCTGCTTCGGGGTCAACAGCCTTTGATACTATATTTCCCTTTTCATTAATAAGTGAACGCAGTTTCTTTCTTATATCTGCATCATCTGAAACGTCCTCGGCAATAATGTCCATAGCACCCTGCAAGGCGGTTTTTGCATCAATTATACCCTTTTCCTCACTTATATACTTTTCCGCCTCTTTTTCGGGGTCACTTGAATTTTCCTGACCCATTATAAATTCTGCAAGAGGTTCAAGTCCGTTTTCACGGGCAATTCCTGCTCTTGTACGTCTTTTGGGCTTGAAAGGTCTGTAAATGTCCTCTACTTCTACGAGTGTCTTTGCTCCGCTTACTGCACTCTCAATCTCAGGAGTCATTTTTTCCTGTTCAGTAATTGAATTTATAACTTCTGCCTTACGCTTTTCAAGGTTTCTGAGGTAGTTAAGGCGGTCAAAAAGTTCACGCAGTATCTGGTCATCAAGAGAACCTGTAAGTTCTTTACGGTAACGTGCAATGAAAGGGATAGTCATTCCCTCGTCAATGAGTGATACCGTATTGTCTGCATACTCCTGTTTAATGCCAAATTCCTGTGCAAGAGTTTTATTAATGTCCATGTTTATTTCCTTTCTGTTTCATTAACATTAGATTGATAATATTTAATGTCGGAGAACTCCCCCTGCCAAAGGGAACAAGTTCCCTTTGGAATACCAATTTTAAAATATTTTGCGTGATTTTTTGTCGCCCACAAATTCATAAATTTGTAATTCATCAAACCTGCATTCAATTAATAACCGTTTTTATTTTATCAATAATATCATTCCATACCTGCAACTTGTCAGTTTCATTCAGTACTTCATGTCTCATACCCGTGTACAGCTTGTGAGTTACATTCCTGTACCCAACATATTCCATAAATTTTACCGTTTCAAAGAATTTTTCTTCCGAAAGCATACATGGGTCATCTTTTCCTGACATAAGATGAATCATCATAGAAGGATTTTTTTCCTCTGCATTGTACATTTCAGCATTGTTTGCCCTTCTCATAAGCTGTATAAGTGCTTTATAGCCGTTCAAAGTATATACAAAATTGCAGAGGGGGTCATTGTTAAACTCATTTACCACGCTTACATCACTGCAAATCCATGAATGAGGCACTCCGCCGAATTTTAAATTAAGAAGATTTTCAGACCATTCATTTATAAGCTCGCTCCTGTATTTTTCTCCCAAATTTTTTTCAAGTTCTTTTTCTACTATATCGGCAAGAGGTGAAAGCCTTGTATAACAGGGAGTACCAACAAGAAAAAGACCATCAACTTTTTGTCCGCAAGTCTGAATAACGCACCTTGCAATAAGTGAACCCATACTGTGACCAAGTATAAAGTGCGGTATTCTCTTAAAAAAGTTTTGACTGAATTTCAGAAGAAATAAACTGTTCAGTACCATAAGTCCGCCGTCCCCGACATACCCCAAATATTCAGGTGAATTTATACTCTTTCCATGTCCTCTGTTGTCACAGATTATACTTGCTATACTGTGTTCCGCAAGAAATTTCATAAAGTCATAGTATCTTTCCTTATGTTCGTTCATACCGTGAATAATCAGCAAAACTGCCTTCGGACTTTCAGGCTTTGCAAGTGCAACGCTTATATGTGAACCTGTTTTTTCTCCAAATGTAGCAATTGCATCTGATATTTTCATTTCAGTTATTTCATTATCCATAAAATACCTCCTGCGTGACAGTACATTACTATTTTACCATAAAATCACAAATAAATCAATAGTTACAGAATATTTTCACACCCAAATCAACTTTTAATCTTTTTTAATCTTGTTGGGGGACGCTGTCCCCCAAGCCCCCTGCCAAAGGGAAAAAGTTCCCTTTGGAAACCTTGTTTTTTAATAATATAATTTCGAAGATTTTTTGTAGGGGCGAACTGTGTTCGCCCGCAGGGTATGGAAATTCAATGGTGTATTTCTAAATTTACAATTCGTCAAACTCACGTAATTTTAATTTCACAAGAAGTCTAATATGTATTTTTTTGAAAATTGATTTCCGTTGCTTGACATTCACAGCGAAATATATTATAATAGTATATAATGCTTAAAATGTCCGTTTATTCAGTAAACGGAACATTACAGACTAAAATTCAATTATAAGGAGTGCATTTAAAATGGCTTTAAAACAAATGTCAAAAGAAAGCTACGACAAACTCGTTGCTGAACTCAATGACCTGATAATCAATAAACGTAAGGAAGTTGCAGAACGTCTTAAAGTCGCACGTTCATACGGTGACCTTTCAGAAAATGCCGAGTACGATGAAGCTAAGAACGAACAGGCTATACTTGAAGCCCATATCGCTGAACTTCAATACACTATCGACAATGCCGAAATAGTTGACGAGTCAAGTATTTCAGTAGATGAGGTGGGAATGAGTTCAAAGTTTACTATCAAACGCCTCGATACAGGCAAAATTGAAACCTTTACAATAGTAAGTACAAACCACGCAAACGTAAGAGAGGGTAAAATCTCCGATGAGTCACCTATCGGAAAAGCTGCAATGAAAAAGAAAGTAGGAGATATTTTCATCGTCGATGCACCCGCAGGAGAACTCCGCTTTGAAGTTCTCGAAATCTCTAAGTAAAATACCCGAAAGGACGTATATAAATGAGCGAAAACATTACAAATGCTCCCGAAGAACAGGAACAGGATATAAATATACTCAAAAAGGACAGACTCGATAAACTCGCTGACCTCCGTGAACTCGGCAAAGACCCCTACCAGATTACTAAGTTTGACGTTACAGGTCATGCCCTCGACTACAAAAATGAGTACGAGAAAAAAGAGGCTGAACTAAGAGAACAGGCTGGCGGTGACGAGGAAAAGTTCAGTGAACTCCTCGAAAAGCTCCACGAAAACAGGGTAAGAATCGCAGGACGTATAATGAGCTGGCGAGACATGGGAAAGGCTAACTTCATTGACCTCCGTGACGGTACTGACAGGATTCAGGTGTATATCCGTTCAAATGACGTTGGTGCGGATATATTCAAGGAATTTAAGAAAAAGTGGGATATAGGCGATATAATCGGCGTTGAGGGATTCGTGTTCAGAACACGCAAGGGTGAAATTTCTGTTCACGCTACTTCAATTACTCTCCTTTCAAAGTCACTCCTCCCACTCCCTGAAAAGTGGCATGGTCTTAAAGATACTGATACAAGATACCGTCAGAGGTACGTTGACCTTATAGTAAACCCCGAAGTAAAAGACACATTTGTAAAGAGAAGTCAGATTATAAAAGAGGTAAGAAACTACCTCGACAGCCTCGGATACATCGAAGTTGATACACCTGTACTCCATACTCTCGAAATCGGTGCTTCCGCAAGACCTTTCGTTACTCATCACAATGCTCTCGATATTGATATGTACCTCAGAATAGAAACTGAACTCTACCTCAAAAGACTTATTGTCGGCGGTTTTGAAAAGGTATACGAGGTAGGACGTATTTTCAGAAATGAGGGTATGGATACTTCTCATAACCCCGAATTTACATCAGTAGAAATGTATCAGGCTTATACCGACTACATCGGCATGATGAACTTAATTGAAAATATGTACAGGACTATTGCTGAAAAGGTATGCGGTACTTCAAAAATTACTTATCAGGGTGTAGAAATTGACCTCGGAAAGCCGTGGGAACGCCTTACCATGATTGAAGCAGTAAAGAAGTACGCAGGTGTTGACTACAATGACTGGGCTGACGATGCTCAGGCAAGAGCCTGTGCAAAGGAAAAGGGAGTAGAAGTAGACGAGGGTGAAAGTGCTACAAAGGGTCACGTGCTTATTGCTTTCTTTGACGCTTTCGTCGAGGAAAAACTGGTACAGCCCACTATTATTTACGATTACCCCGTTGAAAATTCTCCGCTTGCAAAGAGAAAGCCTTCTGACCCTGCTTTTACCGAAAGATTTGAGTACTTTATCTATTGCAGAGAAATGGGCAATGCGTTCTCGGAACTCAATGACCCTATCGACCAGAAAGAACGTTTTGTAAAGCAGGTTGAAGCTAAAAGAGCTCAGGGTGCTAATGCAGAAGTAGATGAGGACTTCGTAACAGCACTCGAATACGGTCTTGCTCCGACAGGCGGTCTTGGATTCGGGCTTGACAGACTTGTAATGCTCCTTACTGACAGTGCCTCTATAAGAGATGTACTTCTTTTCCCAACTATGAAACCAATTTCAAATATATGACTTATCGGGCGGATATTATCCGCCCTTCCATTTTTAACGTGAGTTCGATGATATTTAATGTCAGGGGACGCTGTCCCCCGAACCCCCTGCCAAAGGGAACAAGTTCCCTTTGGAAACCCTATTTTTTAATAATTATAATTGCGAAGATTTTTTGTAGACTCACATATTTTTTAGGAGGACTTATGGAAGAAAAAAACAGAGATGATGAAAAACTTGACATAAGTAAAAGTGTATTTCAGTCCGCAAAGGAAATGCAGGAACAGAAAAATGCTGAACTTAAACGCCAACAGGACGAAATGCAGAGGAAAATTCAAGAACGTGAAAAGAAAAAGCGTGAGGATTACGAAAAAAAAATCCACGACGAAAAAATAGAACTTATTAAACTCAAACAGGGTGTAATCGAGGAAAGCGAAACAATCCACGAAGAACCCGAAAAAGAAGTACAGCTTACATTTTCCAGAAAAATTGCAAATTTCTTCTACCACAACAAATGGTGGCTCGGACTGGGTACATTTATGGTGTGCATGACGGTATTTCTCGTTTACAATCTTCTGAGCAAGCCCAATCCTGATATGTCAGTAATCATTCTCTGTGACAATGAGTCAATAGGGTACTCTGCAAAGCTCGAAGAATACATTGAGCAGTTCGCTGAGGACTTCAACGGAAACGGTGAGGTGCTTGCAGATACCCACTATATCCCCTATACCGACAATGCTTATGCTAACTACCAGAACGGTACAGACACTAAACTGACTACCGAAATGCAGTCAGCAGATGCAGTAATAGTAATAGTAGGCGACAACATAAATAAAATGCTGAATCCTGAGGAAAATTTAGTAAACCTCGAAGAAATTTTTCCTGACAGCCCTTACGTCAGGGGGTACGGCTTTTACCTCAGAAATACTTCATTCCCTGAACGTCTTGGAATACCTAAGACCGATATAGGCTATGATATTTACCTCGGAATAAGAAAGCCTAAGCAACTCATGTACGCATCGAAAGAAGAAATGCAGAAAACCTATGACCGTGACTATGAAGTATTCGTGAAAATAATAAACGACCTGAGTGAGTAGTATATAAAATAAAAGGGCGACTTATGGTCGCCCTTTTGCATTAATTTGTAACTTATGTACCTTTAAAAATAATAGACCTCTTGCAAAATTAAAATTACGTGAGTTCGACGAATTGTAAATTTATATGAATTTGCGGGCGAACACAGTTCGCCCCTACAAAAAATCTTTGCAATAATTATTAAAAAATAGGGTTTCCAAAGGGAACTTGTTCCCTTTGGCAGGGGGTTCGGGGGACAGCGTCCCCCGACATCAGCGTACTTATTTCGCAAGAAGTCTATTTACTTCATTTCTGAAAGTACAACCTCTACCGCTTTATCGTACTGCTCATCGTTTTCTGTTGTAATGTCATCGTCAACTGAGTAATCAGGTGTAATTCCTACACCGTTATAGCACTCCGAAACAGTTGTCCTGTACTCCGCTACGGTAAGTACTACTGCACCGCCGTTTTCAAATTCGGTAATATCCTGCATTACTCCCTTTCCGTAGGTCTTTTCTCCTATGAGCTTTGCCTTTCCGAAGTCATGGAGTGACGCTGAAAAAAGTTCCCCTGCACTTGCAGTATTCTTGTTTACCAGTACCGCCATAGGCAGATTCAGTTCCGACTCATCAGAATATACCATTGTTTCAGTATGACCGTCCTTGTACTCCGCTACTGCAATTATACCCTCTGGAAGAAGCGGGTCAAGACAGCTTTGGAGTGCAGTTGCAAGACCTCCCGGATTGTCACGGAGGTCAAATACAAGTCCTTTTGCACCGTTAAGAGTAAGTCTTTCGATTACCTCCATAAACTGTTCGGGAGTATTTGCCTTAAATCCTGAAATCTTTATGTAGCCTATGTAATTGTCTCTCATTTCACCCGTAACACTGGTTATCTCAATCTGACTCCTCGTGAAAGTATAGTCCTTGTCTACTGCGTCACGCCTTACAGTAAGAGTAATATTTGACCCCTCTGTACCCTTCATTGAGTCTACTGACTTGTCAAAGCCTGCTGAAAGTACGTCTACGCCGTCAACAGCAGTAATTATATCCCCTGCAATAAGACCTCCTTCGCTTACGGGTGAATTTTCAGCGATTTCAACTATTTTTATGTAACCGCTTTCATCTTTGGTAAGTGTAAGTCCAAGTCCTACCAGTTCACCGTTATTGTCATTCTGTTCAGAAATGTACTCGTCAGCAGTAAGGTACCTCGAATACTTGTCACCAAGTCCGCTTAAATAGCCTTTCAGTATCCCGTCATTGAGTTTGGACTCGTCAATATTTCCGTAGTAGTTTTCTCTTACATAACTGTCAATGCTTTGGAGTGAACTGTACTTTTTTGCCTGCTCGTTTACGTTTATTCCCTTTTCATTGTAGCTTTGCAGTGAAAAGAATGAGGTAAGAATAAAAGTAACTGCTGAGGCTATCGCAATAAGACTTACTGCAAGTCCAAGGCTTATTTTCTTATTCATAGCATTTCTCTTTCCGTAAACAGCAAATCGGGCAGTATGAAAACTGCCCTTTGCGTTGATTTTGTGATTAAGGATTTACATAACCCATAGGGTCGTTAGGTATACCGTTTACACGTACTTCAAAGTGGAGATGAGCCCCTGTTGACCAGCCCGTAGAACCTACATAGCCGATAACGTCACCCTGCTGAACGTAGTCTCCTACTGAAACTACTGCATTTGTCATATGACCGTAAAGTGTTGAATATGTACCGTCATGCTGAATGATTACATAGTTACCGTAACCGCCTCCACAGCCACAGCTTGATGACTTGCCGTAGTTATGGGTACAGGTGTTGTTTACATATGTAACAGTACCTGACTTTGACGCACATACTGCTCCGCCCATTATTCCTGCATCTCCGATGTCAATACCCTTGTGTGTTGTACCCCATCTTGCTCCGAATCCACTTGAAATGTAGTAGAATCCGGGAGTAGGCCATATAAAGCCTGACGGTGAGGGGTCGGGAATTTTTACCTCTGTTGCAGTAGTAGTGGTAGTCGTTGCAGATGTAGTTTCGTAAGATGCAGTAGTCTGAATCTGATTGTTTTCAGTAGCATCTTCTTTTGCGAGTTCTTCGTAATTGTCACTTGTTATTTGTTCTTCCTCAGCTTTTCTGAGTTCTTCCTCATAAGCCTCACGACTTGCCTTTTCTGCATTCGCACGGCTTTCCTGCTCGTAAGCCTCACGGCTTGCCTTTTCTGCGTTTGCACGGCTTTCCTGCTCATAAGCCTCACGGCTTATTCTTTCAACTTCTGCACGGCTTGCCTTTTCTGCGTTTGCACGGCTTTCCTGCTCATAAGCCTCACGGCTTGCCTTTTCTGCGTTTGCACGGCTTTCCTGCTCATAAGCCTCACGGCTTATTCTTTCAACTTCTGCACGGCTTGCCTTTTCTGCGTTTGCACGGCTTTCCTGCTCATAAGCCTCACGGCTTATTCTTTCAACTTCTGCACGGCTTGCTTGTTCGTAAGCCTCACGGCTTGCCTGTTCAGCAGCAGCTTTGCTTGCTTCTTCCTCAGCCTTTTTCCTTGCTGAAAGTTCTTCGGCAGCTTTTCTCTTTGCCTCAGCTTCTTCAAGTATTCTTCGCTGTTCTTCCTCGTACCTTTTCTGTGCGAGTTCAGCCTGACGCTTTATCTCAGCCTGTATTTTTACTTCTTCCTCATCGAGTGCGTCAATAGCCCTTTGAGTTTCTTCCTTAGACTGATTAAGGCGTTCCTGTTGGAGCTGTATACTGTTTATTATTTCCTGAGTGTACTGCATTTTCTCGTTAAGCTGGAGAATTTCAGCAGACTTTTCGTTCTTCTTGACCTCTTGGTCTTTGAGCTTCATTTCAAGATTCAGCTTTTCGGATTCAAGGTCTTTCTTTGACTTGTCAAGGCTGTCTATTTCTTCAAGAATCTGATTTATAAGGTCTTCGTCGTAGGACGCTATTCTGTTTACCATTTCTACTCTTGACATCATATCGTAGAAGCTCGATGAGCCAAGTACTATCGAGGCGAGGTTTTCACCGCCTGAAACGTACATTGAGCAGAGTCTTGACTTGAAAAGCTCTACATTTTCATCAATGCTCTGTTGTTTCTGAGTAATTTCGGCATCAAGGGAAACTATGTTTTCCTCTGTTGACTGAATATCGTCATTAAGTTTGTCAAGTTCCGTATTGAGCAAAGTAATGTTTTCCTGAATCAGCCTGATTTGCTGTGCGAGGGTTTCCTGATAAGCCTTTTCATTGGCTTTGTCGCCTTCAAGCTGACTTATTTGTTTTTCGTACTCGGCGATTTTGGCTTCGTTAGCATTTCTTTCTTCCTGAATTTCTGCGATGGTTTTAGCTGAAACATTATTTCCGGTCTTTTCCGAGATTGACGGATAGACTGTGATAAGTCCTGCTGAGAGAACTGAACACGTCATAAAGGTAAGAATTTTTTTAGCTATGAGTAATTTTTTCATTTTAAAGCAGTTGTTTTTTCAGGCTTGTGCCTTACTTGACAACGGCCTCCTTTCTAAAAAATGTTTAGTCTGCTGTTTTAGCTGACCTTTTCCCCAATGCCCTTATTAGCTTATGGAAGTATATATCCGAGCGGGTCAACTGCATTACCGTCCACACGGACTTCAAAATGCAGATGAGGTCCTGTTGACCAACCGGTAGTACCGACAGCACCGATGACCTGACCCTGTTCAACGTAGTCGCCCTCTGAAACGGTAGCGTAGGAGAGGTGACCGTAAAGAGTTGAATAAGTTCCGTCATGTGCTATGATGACGTAATTCCCGTAACCGCCTCCACAGCCACAGGAGTCGTCTTTTGCGTAATCGTGTGTACAGCCGTTGTATACGGCAACTACTATTCCTGACTTTGACGCACAGGCAAGAGCTCCGTGAATACCTGCATCACCGATGTCAATTCCACGGTGCATAGTCCCCCACCTTTCACCGAATATACTTGTTATATAGAAGTATCCTGGTACGGGCCATGCAAATCCCTCTGACGAGGGGGGAGGTACTTCTTCGGGCTGAATGGGTTCAATTACTATCTGTTCGATGGCTTTCTGAGTTTCAGCCTCTTGAAGTGCTTTTGCCTGAGCTTCTGACAGTGACTTTGCCAGTGCTTCTGCACGGGCTTTTTCTTCTGCCTCGGCACGGGCTTTGGCTTCCGCCTCAGCTCTCGCCTTAGCTTCGAGGACTTTTTTCATTTCCTCCTCGTAGCGTCTCTGAGCTTCTTCCGCCTGACGCTTTATATCCTCCTGAATCTGATTTTCCTGCCTGTCGAGTTCGGAAAGGAGTAGCTGAGTATCTTCCTTTGAGCGTTCAAGCTGAGCCTGTTCGTGGTTGATACGGTCGATTTCCTCCTGAGTTTTTGCCATTTTGCCGTTAAGCAGTTTCACTTCCTCGGACTTTTCTAACTTTTTCTGTTCCTGTTCCGAAAGGCGGGTTTCGAGGTTTTCCTTTTCAATTTGGAGGTCTTTTTTAGTTTTTTCAAGGGTACTTATTTCATTGAGGATATTATCAATAAGCTGGTCGTCATACTCTGCCATTCTGTTTACCATAATAACTCTGGTCATTATGTCGTAGAAACTCGAAGAACCGAGTACGACCTCAACCATACTGTCATTCCCTGACATATACATAGCACAGAGTCTTTGCTTGAACTGTTCTATATTGTTGTCAATATCCTGCTGTTGCCTTGTTATTGTATAGTCAAGGCGGGTGATATTGTCCTCAGTTTCATTGATGTCCTCACTCAGTTTTTGAAGTTCAGTATTTAAAAGGCTGATATTCTGCTGAATGAGTGTAATCTGGCTTACCAGTGTTTCCTGATAGGCTTTCTGTTCCTGTTCGTTTCCTTCGAGCTGATTTATTTTGCTTTCAAATTCAGCAATTTTCTGTTCATTGGCTTTGCGTTCCTCCTGAATTTCGGGGATAGTTTTGGCTGAAACCTCTACTTTGCCCGAATCCTGTGGCTGACCCGTTATGAGTACGGCAGAAAGTGCCATACAGGAAATAAAGGACAGAATTTTTTTTGCTATGATAAACTTTTTCATTGCAAAGTATAGTCGGCAGTTTAACTTATGCCGATTCTCCTTTCGGGGAAAATATCATACATTAATATGTCGTCTTGTACTGATAACGCTTCCGACAGCTCCTACAAGAGAACCGAAAAGAACATAGGCAATCAGTACATAGGGTCTTATACTTGCGAACGGAATAAGGCTTCCTACTCCGAAAGCACTCATAAGAGCGTCCTGCTGTTGAAGGACGTTGTAAACTGAACGGTAAATAATCCATGTTATGAAGAAACCGCCGATTCCTGCAAAGAGACCCGTAACCATGCCCTCTACGAAGAAAGGCATTCTTATAAAGGCATTTGTAGCTCCGACATACTTCATAATCTGAATTTCCTCACGCCTTGCGTATACGCTTGCCTTAGTGGTATTTGAAATCATAATCATTGAAACTACTGCGAGTGCGATAATTACCGCACCTGCAATAAGTGAAACCATTCTTCTGAGTTCTCTCAGAAATTCAGCAACCTGCGGTGAGGACTGTGCGTACTGCACATCAGGGTAATCCGAAATAATTTTGGTAGTATCTTCTATTATATCATTGTTTTTTACTGTCACACTGAATCCGTCAGGCATAAAGTCATAGCCGTCAATGTAGGAAAATATTGCCTGACCCTTGCTTGCAATCTGGCTCTGCATACGGATAAGTGCCTGTTCTTTCGAGATATACTCAACAGAATTTACATTTTCAATCTGACTCAATTCGTTTTGGAGTGACTGCACTCTTTCCTGCGGAGTATCCGTATTCAGGTAGACTGCAATCTCATTCTGGTCATTAAGTCCGAGAATCATTGAATTGATGTTGATATAGAAAAGTGCGGACACGCCTACAAGGAGCAGAGAGATAAGGAGTACACAGAAAGTAGCGAATGACATCATTTTGTTTTTCCATATATTCTCTACACCCTGATTAGCGAGGTATTTAAAACCGCTGAGTTTCATCAGTCAGCACCTCCGTTTGTATTTTCGTCTGAATTTACCACGTAAACCGCAGTATCTCCCGATTCGGGAACAGTTTCAGGCAGTTTTGACGGGCTATCTGAAATTCCTGCACTTCCCTGAGCAATTGCAGATATTATACTTTCAGCAATGTTTACTTCCTTGTCCGGAATATCACTGCTTTCGGTACTTTTCTCGTCAGCAGGAGTGCTTTCAGCAATAGCGGAGATAATATCGTCCGCACTTAATGTTGTTTCTTCTGAATGATTTTCAGAGTCGTCATCGTCTGAACTTTCAGTAATAGCCGAAATAATATCTTCTGCACTTACAATATCGGGGTCGTACTGTATGTCGTCCGAATCGTCAGCGGAGATTTCCGTAATAGCTGATATAACGTCATCAGCAGTCATAATATCGGAGTTTATGAGTGAAGAAATGAAGTCGTCTTCCGTACCCGTAACGTCAGCAATATCATCGTACTGGTGATTTTCCTCCTGAGAGAATATTTCAGCTTCTCTTGCCAGTTCAGCTTCGTATTCAAGTTCGAGGTTTATTTCCTCTTCAAGCATTTCGTCGGACATTCCCTTTATTACATCGTCATATACTATCTGACCTTCATTAATATTTATTATTCGTCCTCCGAAGTGCCTTACGAGGTCGTGTTCATGAGTTACCATAAGGACAGTAGTTCCTTGGTCGTTTATACCTTTAAGCAGTTCGACTATTTCGTATGAAAGTTCGGGGTCGATATTGCCCGTAGGCTCGTCAGCAATTATAATCTGAGGGTCGTTTACCAAAGCTCTTGCAATTGCTACACGCTGTTTCTCACCGCCTGAAAGTTCATCGGGGTAAGAGTTTGCTTTTGATTGCAGTCCCACAAGGCTTATAACGTAGGGAACACGTTTTCTTATAGACTTTTCAGGCTCGTCAATAACTCTCATTACAAAAGCTATATTTTCGTAAACCGTCATAGTCGGGATAAGGCGGAAGTCCTGAAAGACGAATCCGAGGGTACGTCTGAATTCAGGAATCTGCTTTTTTTTAAGAGTTGCAAGGTCATAGCCGTTTACGCTTACTGAACCGCTTGTAGCATCTATTTCCTTTAAAAGCAACTTTATCATGGTACTTTTTCCCGCACCTGACGAACCTACTACAAAAGCGAAGTCACCGTCATTTATTTTGAGGCTTACGTCATTGAGTGCGTCAACACCGCTTGAATAGGTCACAGATACGTTTTTGAGTTCTACCAAATAATTACACCTGCCTTAATATTCAGGATTGGTGAATCAGAACTTCACCGGATTTGCTGACAGGTACTTCTTGACCATAAGGGCAATTTTGAAGATAATAGCGTGGTCAAATTCACGGAGGTCAAGACCTGTGAGCTTTTTGATTTTTTCGAGTCTGTACACGAGTGTATTTCTGTGTACGAAAAGTTTTCTTGAAGTTTCAGAAACGTTCAGGTTATTTTCAAAGAACTTCTGGATAGTAAAGAGAGTTTCGTGGTCGAGTGACTCAATGCTTCCTACCTTGAATACTTCATGGAGGAAAGTTTCACAGAGAGTAGTGGGGAGGTGGTAGATAAGTCTTGCGATTCCGAGGTTATCGTAGCTTACTATTGCCTTGTCAGTATCGAATACCTTGCCTACTTCAAGTGCCATCTGAGCCTCCTTGAATGAGCGTGCGAGTTCTTTTACTCCGATAACGGCAGTGCCTATGCCTACGTTTACTCTTGTGTAAAATTCACTGCTGAGAGTATCAGCGATTGAACGTGCGAGCTTTTCGAGGTCTTTGGAGTCAACTGCACTTTTGAGTTCTTTTACAAGTACTATATCGGTTTCAGTGATATTGAAAACGAAGTCCTTGTTTTTGTCAGGGAAAAGGTTCTGTATAACGTCATATGCAGAGATGTCATTGGCGGATATTATTCTTATGAGGAATACTGCACGGCTTATTTCTGCATTGAAGTGGAGTTCCCTTGCCTTTATTACTATATCTCCGGGGAGAACATTGTCGAGTATGACATTTTTGATAAAGTTGTTTCTGTCATACTTCTCATCGTAATACTGCTTTATGTTTGAGAGTGTAATAGCAAGGATACTCGCATACTTTGCTGCGGCATCGTCAACGCCCTCGACAAATACAGCGTAATCGGGCTTTACTCTCGAACCGAAAGGCTTGTAGGTAAAACCGTCACGGATAAATATATCGTGTGAGTCACTGAGGTCGAGAGAAACAAATTCATTTGTAGTGCCTACCTTAGTGAGGTCACTGCAAGCGATAATGGTAGCGGTTTCGTCCACTACACCGATAGTAGCGTCAATGGTATCACGCATCTGATGAACTAATCCCTGAAATAATCTGTTTGACATAATAGCATCTCCTTAAATAAGTTGTCATTAGTGAATTTCAGCGGACGCAAGCATGATGACTTTCCATATGTTACAGAAAGGTAACACAACTGCTGGGAAACCGAAATAAATAAGCTATGGTTTCGTCCCTGTATTCACAATATATAACAAATTTTTGTGTTGATTTTGTGATAAACGGTCAAAATCTAAATGGTAATTGTAACCAAAACGTAATTTTTTAGTGAAATTTTGTAACTTCTTACATTTTTTCGGGTCTTTCGACATTTAAAATTGTAAGCACATTGCAAAGCACCTGCTTTACTGCCTTGCAGAGAAGTATACGTGCGTTCATGAGTTCAGGTGTTTCAGCGTTCTTTACACTGCAACCGTCATAGAACTTATGGAAAAGTGAAGCGAGGTCAATAGCGTACTTTGTAATCTTTGCAGGGTCGTAGGTTTTTGCGGAAAGGTTAATTTCTTTCGGAAGTACGGCAAGGTGGCGGATAAGCTCAATTTCACGGGGATTTTCAAGCAAATCGAAGTCAGCACTTTCGGGTACTGCAATTCCCTCGTCTTGAAGATTGCGTATAAGACTGCAAATTCTCGCATGAGCGTACTGAACGTAGTAAACAGGGTTCTGTGCTGACTTTTCAACGGCAAGGTCGAGGTCAAATTCAAACTGAGAATTTGCCTCACGGAGATTGAAGAAAAATCTTGCAGCATCAATCGGAATTTCGTCAAGGAGGGTAACGAGTGTTATTGCCTTACCGCTTCTCTTTGACAATTTTACTATTTCACCGTTCCTTACCAGTCTTACCATCTGCATAAGAACTACATCGAGTTTTCCTGCATCTACTCCAAGAGCAGTAAGAGCAGATTTAAGGCGTGGGACGTAGCCGTGGTGGTCAGCACCCAGTACATTTACAGCCTTATCAAAATTACGGGTAACGAGCTTGTCGTAGTGGTAGGCAATATCGGGAACAATATAAGTATAAAGACCATTGCTTCTGCGGAGTACAAAGTCCTTGTCAAGACCGTATTCAGTAGCCCTGAACCATATTGCACCGTCCTGTTCGTAAGCGTGACCCGTTTCAATCAGCTTGTTTACTACCTTTTCGGTATCGTTTTTAGCGTGTATTGTACTTTCCCTGAACCAGTTGTCATATACTATGCGGTACTTTTTCAGGTCACGTTCAAGACCTGCGATATTAAGGGGCAGAGCGTAATCAACGAGTGCCTTTCTGCGTTCCTCCTCCGATACGTTTTCGAGTTCAAAGAGGTGTTCACGGTAGTAGTTTGCACAGTGTTCGATTATGTCAGTACCGAGGTAAACGTCTTCGGGCATAGGGAAGTCAGGATTATTTCCGTCCTCACCGTAAATAGTTTTGCACAGTTTTTCGGTATCGCTGTGGCAGTCGTAAATAGCCTGCTGACCCTTTTCCGAACACAACTGCATATATCTGAGTGAGAGTGACTTTCCGAACTTTTCTATCTGATTTCCTGCATCATTTACATAGAACTCACGTTCTGTATGGTAGCCGGCCCATTGAAGTACACTCGCAAGGCAGTCACCTATTGCACCGCCTCTTGCATTTCCGATGTGCATAGGACCTGTCGGATTTGCCGATACAAATTCAACAAGTACTCTTTTTCCGTTTCCAAGATTAGTTTTACCGTAATTTTCCTTTTCGGAAAGTACATTTTCAACTACGTCAGAAAACCACTTTCTTCCCAGAAAGAAGTTTATAAATCCCGGACCTGCTACCTCACAGCGTTCAAAGAGTGAACCGCTGAGGTTTACTTTCTCGCATACGAGTTCAGCAATTTTTCTGGGATTCATTTTAAATGCCTTCGCACTTACCATTGCTACATTTGTTGCAAAGTCACCGTGTGACTTGTCAGCAGGAATTTCTACATTAAAGTCGGGCAACGGTACTGCGGGTACTGCATTTTCGGCAGTAAGAATGCCAAGAGCGTCAATAATAAGTTCACGGAGCTGTAAAAAAGCCTGATTAGTAAGGTCAGCCATATTGTTTAGTCCTTTCTTTTTATATAGTAAACCGCACATGACGGTTCAGTTATCAGTTTCAGCAATTTGTCCCGGAAATTTTTCCTTTGGTTTTTTTGACAATACTTTCAGAATTATTTCGTTATCCGAAAGAAAAGACGAATTGACATCAACTGTATACCTCATGTACAGTTTTCCGTCCTCCCTGAGAGTATTTTTTATTTCATGCGTATATATTCCAATCTGCATACTGCCATATGGAGTACCATAATGGCAGTAGTGTTTTTTTCCTACTTCAAGTGAAAGCGAAGAATTTGCAGTACCTGTCCTGATTATATCGGCACTGCCGTTCAAACCCACATTTATAACAGTTCTTGACCCATCAAATCCGGTAGTTTCGGTATCATCATAGGCAACTATATCAGCGTCATGCAAATGATGCAAAAAAGCCTCCGTAATCAGTTCGGACTCGTTTCTTTCATCTCCCTCAATCTGTATGCTCGTAAGGGAAATCATTGCATCATAGACATCTTTAATTCTTTCCAAATTTATCCTCCTTAATTTTCGGAATTTTCAATAGCCTGTTCGAGCATCTTGTCTACAAGGTAAGACATTGACATACCAATATTTTCCATAAGTCTGGGGTAAACACTGTTTTTTCTCATTCCGGGAGAGGTATTGATTTTATTCAGTACAAATGTACCGTCTTGTGCGAGGAAAAATTCTATCCTTGCAAAGCCTTTGCAACCGAGTGCCTGATAAGCCTGCAAAGCTGTTTCACGTATACTTTTTCTTAGTTCGTTCGGAATGTCAGCAGGTATTTGGAGGTCATCTGAATCAGTAGTTTTTACTTCGGTAGGGTCATAAACCTTGTCAACAGAAAGAATCTCTCCTACTTCCGAGGTAAACAGGTTATCGTAACCGAAAACTCCTACTTCGAGCTTCTTGCCCTTTACATACTCCTCCGCAACTACTTTGTTGTCATTTGAAAAAGCTACTTTTACTGCCGATACAAGCTGTTCAATATTTTCCGCTACTCCTGAACCTGTACTGCTTCCGCTGTTTGCAGGTCTTACCTTTATCGGAAATTCGAGCTTACTGCTTATTTCTTCGCACTTGCTGTCAATACTGTTTATATCACGCTGTGTAAGCAGAGTCCAGTTTGCAGTATTTATACCGTAGTCGTCAAGAATCATGTGGGTATGGGACTTGTCCATACATGAGCCTGCTGAAAGTATCCCACTGCCTACATAGGGTATTCCCGACATATCAAGGAGTCCCTGAATAGTTCCGTCTGCACCGAATTTTCCTTGAAGAAGCGGAAAAATAACGTCAATTTTTCTTACTGATGCCTCACCGTTTTCAAGTATTATTATACCTCTGTGAAGGGGGTCGGGAGATATTACAGCAGATGCACAGTCCTGATTAAGTTCCCATTCACCCGTAAGAATATCAGCAGGGTCACCGGGATAGTAAAGCCAGTGTCCTTTTTTTGTAATTCCTATACAGGTTACAATGTACTTTTCTTTTGGTATATTTGTTATTACCTCATAGGCGGAAGCAAGTGAGAGTTTGTGTTCACGTGAAACGCCTCCGAATATAACGGCAACTTTTATTTTAGCCATAACATTCTCCTTTTTAAAAAATTTTATAATATCAATGAAAGCATATAATATTATTTCGTGTATCACTATATTTTATCACATTTCACAAAAAACTGCAAGTATTTTTTGCGAAAATGAAAAAATATGTATGCAATTTCGCAATACAATTGCAATCCAGACAATTATCAACATATATTTTTGTGCATTTTGACTACTAACTTGTCAATGTATTAGATTTCTTGCGAAATAAGTATGCTGATGTCGGGGGACAGCGTCCCCCGACAAGATTAGCCGTAACAAGTACAAGCATGGAAGATGCTTGAAAAAACAGTAAATATGTGATATAATGTATAAAAAAAGATAAAGGAGAAAAAAATGTCAAAACAATTCTGGAAAGGGAGTGCATTGCTTGCACCTGTACCAGCATCACTTGTAACCTGTGGCACTGCTGAAAATGCCAATGTACTTACAGTAGGGTGGACGGGAATATGCTGTACAAGACCTCCTATGACCTATATTTCAGTAAGACCCGAAAGGTACTCCTACGATATAATAATGAGGTCGGGAGAATTTGTAATAAATCTTACTACAAGTTCAATGTGCAGAGAAACTGACTTCTGCGGAGTAAAAAGCGGAAAAGACGTAAACAAGATAGAAACCTGCGGATTTCACCTGCTTCCTGCACAGAAAGTAAGTGTACCCATTATAGAGGAGTGTCCTGTAAGCTTGGAGTGCAGAGTAACGGAAACAAAGGAACTCGGAAGTCATACCATGTTTCTTGCCGAAATAGTAGGGATTGACGTAGAGGAGAGGTACATTGACAGTAAAGGGAAACTCAACTTACAGCAGTGCGGACTTACTGCCTACGCTCACGGGGAGTACTTTTCACTCGGTCGCAAACTGGGTGACTTCGGGTACTCAGTAAGAAAGAAGAAAAAGAACAGATAGATTAGTTTACTAAGGGGTATTTATGGGAACATTTTCTGAACTGGTCAAGAATTTCGATAAAACAAGGGAGTACGTAAGGGACTTCTTTATATACGGATTCAAGGTCAGGAGTGATTTCAACCGTAAAAGTATGCGTACATATGATGATGAGAGAAGAAGAACAGAGTCATGGCTTGGGTCTTACATGAGGTATGAAGATACTGCAAGGGGAAGAAAGGTATCAATATCGGCGGACAGCGGTCACATTTTCATGAATCCGCTTTACAATGCCTACTATGCAAAAAGTTTTACCGATAATGACATAAAACTTCACTTCTTTATACTCGATATTCTCTCAGACGGCAAAAATATGACTCTCAGAGAAATAAGCAAGAGTATTGACGAGAATTTCGGTGAAATTTTTGAGATACAGACTATAAGAAACAAACTGAAAGAGTACGTTGACGAGGGAATAATAGTTACTCAAAAAAGCGGGAAAACATCTTATTTCAGACTTTCAGAGGACAGAGTACAGGACTATTTCAGTGAAATTGAGGGTCTTGACGATGCAGTGTCATTCTTCTCACTTACTCACGAATTTGGAGTAGTAGGAAACAGTATACTCAGATTCGCAGGACTCGAAAATACAAACTTCCTGATAAAGCACAATTATATAGTACATACTCTTGAAGACGGTATACTGCTTGACATACTCAGTGCCATTGACGGTAAAAGGTACATATCTTTCTCTACTTTCAGGTCGTCAGGCGCAGTACAGACGGGTGCAGTACCGCTTGAAACGGCAGTATCGGTACAGACGGGCAGGAGATACCTCATTGCCTATATACCGTCATTAAAGAGGTACGGTTCTTTCAGGCTCGACTTTATAAGACAGGTAAAAGCAGGAGATGTCTGCGAGGACTACGACAGTATATACAATACTTACTCCCAAAATAGTACAAGGTGTTTCGGAGTATCATTCGGTACAAGAAAAGAAGGTACAGAACCACTGAAACTCAAATTCAGCATAGACGAAAAAAGTGAGAAGTACATAATAGACAGGATAAACCGTGAAAAGCGTAACGGTATTTTTAAAAAGGAATGTGACGGCTTATACAGTCTTGTTATAGACGTTTTTGACCCTGATGAGCCAATGCAGTGGGTAAAGTCGTTCATAGGAAGAATAGTATCAATAGAGGGCGGAAGTACTGAAACGGCAGGCAGATTTCTGAACGATATAAAACGAATGTACAATATTTATGGGAGTGATAAGAAGTGAATATATTCAGTGAAATTTACGGTGCTTACTATCTTGCCGTAT
>Ga0326511_10001422_pt1 | contig 19810 bp, 12 predicted proteins | sample 0_2496_0518_D_FD_203701 | JGI IMG/M metagenome (GOLD analysis project Ga0326511, IMG submission 203701) | Bovine rumen microbial communities from UC Davis, California, United States - 0_2496_0518 | ecosystem: Host-associated > Mammals > Digestive system > Stomach > Rumen | place: USA... | reverse complement strand
AAGGTATCAATGGTGACGCTTACGGTAATACAGCTACCGGTATTAAATCAGTACTGGATTCAGCTTCTAAGAGAGAAATGGGTATTCTGAGAAGACTCTCAGATGGCCTTAAAAAGATAGCTAGAAAGATAATGGCTATGAATGCTCTCTGGCTTAATGATAGAGAAGTCATCCGTATTACCAATCAGGATTTTGTAGAAATTAGAAGAGATGATCTGGCTGGGGAATTTGACCTTGAACTGGTTATATCTAGTGCGGAGCAGGATAACGCTAAAGCTGAATCTTTAGCTTTTATGCTTCAGACACTTGGTAACTCAGTAGATCAGGGAATGACTCAGATGATTTTCTCTGAAATATGCAGACTCAAGAAAATGCCTGAATTAGCTGAAAGAGTAGCTAGGTATGAGCCTCCTCCTCCTGATCCTATGCAACAGCAGATGATGCAAATGCAGATGGAAATGATGAAGGCTCAGATACAGAAGCTTGAAGCTGAAGTACAGAAGCTTGGTGCTGACGCTATGTACTCTGAAGCCAGAGCACAGTCTGAAATGGTTGAAGCTCAAATTAAGCCTCAGGAACTCCAGAGCAAGATTACCAGTGAACAGGCTAAAGCTCAATATAATCAGTCTATGGCTCATAAGCTGGATCTGGATTACCTCAATGATATTCAGGGTACTAAGCACCAGCAGGATATGGAAGTTGTGGCTGCTCAGGCTAAGGCTCAGGCTGATAAATCAATGCAAGAGAAGTTTATGGACTATATGCTTGAACAGGAAAGAACCAAGCAGATAGAGGCTAAGGCAAAGAAGAAAGGAAACTTATAATGTTTACTAACGAAGAGCAGGCTAAATCAGTAGTAGAACTCTCCGAGGCATTAGAGCGATTAGAGCAGAATGCTGATTTTAAGAGAGTTGTTACTGATGGCTATTTGAATGAATCCGTTAAGGGTATTGTAATGACTCTGGCTTATGCTAATGAAATGCAGCTTAAGGACAGGCTCAATAAGCTTATCGGAATCAGCAATCTGCAGATGTATTTTGCAGGAATTAAGGGTCAGGGAGCTCAGGCTAAAGAAGCTCTCAAGGATCCTTCAGTATTTGAGCAGGAGGATTAAATATGACAGATTCAACTGCTAATTTTACTGATGAACAAATTCAGTCCATGGATCCGCAGGTACTCGAACAGGAAATCAATAAAGCTGTAGACGAGCAGTATGGGGTACCTCAGCAACAGGACTATTCACAGAATTATGAACAACAGCCTCAGGAAGGGCAGGAACAGCAGCAACAGCAGTATGTAGACCCTCAAGTATTGCAGGATACATACAATCATATTTTTGCCCCTTTTAAGGCTGCCGGGAGAGAGTTTCAGGTTAGAGATGTAAATGAAGCTGTTTCCCTCATGCAAAAGGGTGTTGACTACACTCGTAAGCAGCAGGCACTCAAACCGAGATTAATGGAGATGAGGGCTTTAGAAGAGCAAGGCATGTTAGGGTCTAATCTTAATTATGCAATAGATCTCTTTAAGGGTAATCCACAAGCAATCGCTAAACTCATTAAAGAGAAGAATATTGATATTAATCAGATTATGCCACAGCAGACCACCAATGAATTTGGTGAAACTGTCACTCAGGAACAAAAGCCTTATGTCCCTAATAATTATTCAGTTAGTCCGGCTCAGTATGAACTAAGGGAAGTATTTGATGACTTGAAAGCTAATGGTACTTACACAGAAACCATGAATGCTATAGCAGACATGGATGATACTAGTAAGAATCAATTTGCTAATAACCCTAAATATCTTAATGCATTAAGTAACCTTATTTCTTCTGGATTATATAAGACTCTTCGTGGTGAGCTAGATCATATGCGAATTGTCGATGATCCAAGAGTTAGAGGTGTAAATGACTTTGACGCATTAGATAAGATTGGCAGAGCCTATGTAGCTTCTCAGCAACAGCAAATGCAACCTCAGCAAGTACAACAGTCACAGCAGTACGTTCCTCCTCAGCAGCAGCAATATATTCAGCAGAGACAGATTGTAGATCAGCGTAAACAGGGTGTAGCTCCTATTCGTCAGGGAACTGCCCCTCAGAAGCCCATGTATGATCCGCTGAGTTGTAGTGATGAGGAATTTAGCAAGATTAACCTCAATGATTTATTAAGGATGTAATATGCCTAGTTTTGAATATAAGAATAATGCCCAAGGCTATTCTGATGGTCAGGGCGGCACCATCTCTTATGGTGTGCAATATGGTAATGGTGGCCGTCAGGCTTCCACTGTAGTTGATCCTACCCATGGTTATATCACTCCGGGTTCTGGTAATACTACTGATACTGGTTCTATTAAGAAGCAGCTTATCAATGATTACTGGATCAGGGAGTCCATGATTGAAGCTGCAAAGACTCAGACCTTTGCTAAGCTTGGTACTCAGCGTAATCTGGCCCCTAACAATGGTAAGTTTCTGAAACAGTATGTTTGGATGCCCCTGCTTGATGACCGTAACATTAATGACCAAGGTATTGATGCTAATGGTGTTTACTATGCAAATGGTAACATGTATGGCTCTTCCAAGGATATCTCTACTATTACCGGTAAGCTTCCTGTAATTGGTGAGAATGGTGGTCGGTATAACCGTGTAGGTTTTACCCGCAATGTTATTGAAGGCACTATCCATGAGCTTGGCTACTTCTGGGAAATCACTGAAGACGCTATGCAGTTTGACTCTCAGTCTGACCTTCTCCAGCATATGCATCGTGAGGCTATGAGAGGTGCTTCTGAGATTGTAGAAGATGTAATGCAGCTTGAGCTTATCAATGGTGCTGGTGTTGATTATTTCTGCGGTGGTGCTACTTCTAATAACACCATGACCAATAACGGTACTACTCCTTGTGAATTGACTTATAAGGATCTTTTGAAGCTTCGTCAAACTTTGGTTGATAACAAGGTTCCTAAGACCTATAAGATGTTCACTGGTTCTCAGAATACTGATACCCGTACTGTAGCAGGCGGTTGGACTATTTACTGTCAGCCTGAGCTGAGACAGACTCTTATGACCATGACTGACCTCTTCAATCAGCCCGCCTTTATTCCGGTAGAGAAGTATGCTGCTGGTGGCAATATTGTTGAAGGTGAAATTGGCCGTATCCTTGAGTTCCGCTTTGTTGAAGTTCAAGAAATGCTTCGCTGGGATAATGCAGGAGCTGCAGTTAGCAATAATGATGAGTCCTATGTAAATGATGGTACTAACTACACTGTATTCCCTCTGCTGATTGTTGGCGAAGACTCTTTCGTTAACATCAACTTCCGTGGTGGTAAGAATAACTTCCGTATCTATCAGCAAATGCCCGGTCAAGGTGCAGCCAGTGCTGATGATCCTTTTGGCAAGCATGGCTGGTGGTCTATCCAGTGGTGGTACGGAACCATGATTACCCGTCCGGATCGTCTGATTTGTATCCACACTTTAGCTAAGGCTTAACAGCCTTTATCAGGGGGCAGTTAATATAGCTGCCCTTTTCCAGTATATAAGGAAATGTAAAATGACTGTAGAATCTATCACCTCCGAAGAGCTGAGAACTAAGGCAAAAGATCTTGGTATTAAGTTTACTAAGAATACTGATGATGACACTCTTATTGCCAAGATTGAAGCTATTGAAGCAAGTGCTAATAGAGTACAGAGCAGAAATGTTCAGAATTCCAGACAGCAGCTTACCGCTTTAAAGCATGTTAAGATTACTCCGCTTAATCCCGTTGAATTTAATCAGAAAGCCAAGTATGTATCTTTGGTTAATCGCTTTGTTTCTATCCGGAAAGCTGTTTTGTTCAATGAACCTATTTTCCTTGAACAGTGCATTATAGACAGTCTTAAGGAAAAGAAATTCATTAATATTATTACTAATGTCAATGGTAAGGGTAAGCAGGGATCTGAGCGTCCTCGCACTGAACTTAAGCCTGCTTATGGTATTACTGAGCTCCATACCCCTACCGAAGAAGAATGGAAGAATGGGGCTGAATGGCAAGCTATGAGAGAAGATAAGAAAATGCGAGATGCAGCTCTTGAGGGAGGTAAGCAGTAATGACCGAAGAGACTGTTAAATATAACCTAGGGCAGGATATTAAGCCTAAGACCATTAGAGATTTTACTACTGGTACTAATAATGGTACTGGTGTATTTGACATAATGATGACCGCTGTAGAAGGTCATATTCAGGAAGAATATAAGAAACAGCGTATTACTGGGGCTAATTATGCTCAGGCTTATATACAGTCTATACAGTCAGTACTGCAGGTAGCAGGTCAATTTACTCTTACTCAGGATACTACTTGGCTTGAACTGGAGAAGTTAAAGCTGGAGAGAGCCAAGTTAGCCTATGAGCTGGAGAAACTTAAAGCTGAAGCTGACTTAGCTAAAGCTCAGGTTGAACTTGCTAAGGCCCAGATAGAAGTTGAAAAGTCTAGATTACCTTTAGTTAAAGCTCAGACTCTTGTAGAGCAGTCTAAGGTAATGGACATAATAGATTCAGGTGAACCTGTATATGATGGTGATAAAACCAATATACATGGTATTGGCAGAACTCAGATAGATACTTCACATAAGGCTATTGATACTGCTAATAAGAATGAAGCTATTACTCTCGCTAAAGAATTCTGTGTAACTCCTTTCTCTATCATTGAATCCTCTGAAGGTATCGGATCTTCTTATTATGGCCTTAATGGTGGTAACACTGTTTCTTACCTTAATGAAGTAAGAAAGGCTTATGGCATGAAAGAGATAAATCTCAATTCAGCTTATGCTGGTGAACATGCTAAATATAGGGACTACTGGGCACCTGGTAAGAGTATTGCAAGTGATGACGATGATGATGATTCAGGTGCGAATAATTAATGGGTTTATTTGGGCATGAGTATAAAGTACATACACAAACTGAAATTGGGATGTGTCTCACTCCTAATCAGGTAGGTAACTCTCTCAATGGTGCAGTACTCCAAGCTCATACATTTAAAGGAACTGATATTAATTATGTACTTAGAGATAAAGCAGCTAACTCCTTAGCAGGAGCTTTATACAGAACTTCCAAGAAGTGCCAGAAAGGTGGCAAGTATGCAGATACTATTGGTACACCTACTGGTACTCTTATTTTGAGACCAATAACAAAAGATGTAATGTCTTCTGTTCTTGGTTTTGAACCAGATAAGATACTCCTCACTAAAGTACAGAAAGCAGACGAATATCTGTATGCCTGTTATATCTATGATACTCTGGTTTCTGATTATGCCTTTGAAGGCGATTTAGAGGCCAATACAGGGCAGGTAAAGATAGAGGATAAGTACTATACCTATGAAGGTGTTCACTCTGCATATAATGAATTCTCGCATGAAGTAAACGGGTATTACTGGGAATACTCAGAAAAGGCTATTAGATACACTATGCAAGGTCCTACTGAAACAGTAGTAAGGCATAGGGTACCTATAGACCTAGACTTACAGCCTAATGTAGATTACCTAGTAGTTAAGTATGAATATAAAGATACTGCTCATTACTATCTCTGGAATACTACTGATAATGTACCTGCTCTTAATAAATGGCACCAAGAGAACCAAGTAGCTTACTACCCTTCTTTCTACATGAGAGATAGAAATGACTCTATTAAGCGGAGCGATTCTGATTACTATAAGCGGGTCTGTAAAATACTTCAGAGAGCTAATATAGACTTTGAGGATTTAGTAGATTCCTACAATGGGGAAGCTAAGCTTAATAAAGAAGAGGAAGAAGATAAGGATTATAAGAACTCTCTAAATAACATAGAGGAAATAGTACTTACTTTTGCTGTAGATCCTACAGCTAATGACCAGAGAGTAATGCAGTATCTATTTGAGTTCTTTTCCATAATGAATAATGGAATAAATGGTTCTCAAATAGATTACAACTGTAAAGGCTTTTCCTATACTCTTAGATGGAACTCAATCAATAAAGAAGTTAAATCAGGCAGAATAGCACCCTTCCATAGATATATCTCAGAAACTACCCAAATATCTATTCCTGTAAAGATACGCACAGGAGCTAATACTACAGTAACTACTTACAGCTCTAAACAGGCTCTTAGAATTGCTCATCAATTAACCAGTACTACTTATGAAGAAATTACCGTAACAGACCTACAGTGGTCTACTAATAACAATGGTAATACTGATACTTATGGATTACCTGAATTCCATAACTATAGCAGAAAGAAACCTAAAGAGTACTCTGCAGAAGAGGAATCAGAAATGCAGAGTGAGTCTAGTAAAGTATTAGTTCCTTTGGTTCCTTGGATTGTACGTGAGAAATTTGGAGCTATACGGGGAGGTGATTTACTTTCTCTTGGTATGGCTTATGTAATGCATGTATATAAGAAAACCAAAAAGAAATGGTACGCTACTAAATGGTTCTCTATAGTCAGAATAGTAGTATCTGTATGTATTCTTGTTGTTTCATGCGGAATGGGTACGGGAGAAGTATTAGCTATAAATGCAATTATAGAGGCTTCTCTACAAGTACTAATAACAGTACTAATAATGCTAGCTGTAAAGATAGCTCTAAAGATACTGGTTAAAGTACTTCATATACAGAGTACCTTTATTGATGGTTTCTTTGCTGTATATGACTTCATAGGCACTCTCTATTCTCCTGTATATGCTCTGGGTAATGCAGCAGTTAACCTGGCTACTGAGGTTATTACTACCGGTAAGATATCAGCAAATACTCTTATAGATTCATTATGTAGTGTAGCTGGTACTCAGCTAATGATGATGGGTCCTCTAGGTGCTATAGCAGGTGTAGCTTATAAACTAGGCAGTAACCCTTCATTCTATGCAGCTATAGATACTAAGAACTATGCAGGTGCAGCAATAATGGCTGCTTCTGTAATAGCTGAAGCAGTAGCTATTCAATTCTCCTCTGGAACTAATGAGAGTAAATCTGGAGAAAATAATAGCAATTCTAGTGATAGTTCTGCTAATACTAATAATAGCAAATCTGGCAATGCAGACAGTACCTCTAGCAGTAAAGAGCCTTCCTTTGCAGATAAACTTAAATTCCATTCTTTTGAAGGTATAGGTACTGTTGCTTCTGCTGTCATGAATTCCAAAGCTCAGCGTAAGCAAGAGCAACTCTCTTTCTTAAGAAGTAAAGCAACAACTTTAGCAGGACAAATGCAAGCCTCAGAAAACTACTGGGCTGAAGTATTGAGTTCTAATAATGTAATTATGCAGCAATTAATCATTGAGAATATCCAAAGACCTGACTACATAAAGCCGGTAACCTTTAGGCATATCAATGATTATGCTGGTGAATACGGAGTGTTAATTTAATGAGAGAAGTTAAAGTTAAAGGTAAGAAGGGTGCAAAGGGTCCCTCTATACAAAGATATGGGGACGATCTAACTAAACTAACCCCTAGACAAACTACTCCGGCTATCCCTGAAACTGAGGTTGCTCAGCAAATGGTTAATGGAGTTAATCCAGAGGTAGCTGGGCCAAAATATACAACTACACCTTATCCAGCTGATGAGGGAGTAGCTTCCATTAGACACCAAATTTCAATTAACAACGGACCTGCAACATTTGTAGACCCATACTTTTATATAAGTAAATTTAAGCCCTTTAAAAAAGTATATTTACCTGTGCCATATGTGCCTAATGGTAAAACACCTTTTAGTTTTAATGATAGAGCACCTTCTCCTTTAATGGTTCCTGAGATTAAAAATCAACCAAAAAGTGATATTGATATACTTTGGGATAGGATGAAAGAAGAGAGAGTAAAACTTGAACAACAATTAGCTCAAAAAATGATGGAGCAGGCTGTAGATCCTGAATTTCAATCCCTCGCATTTGAAAGTAAATATGATAATCCAGGCATATCTGACTTGATGATTCCATTTGCTGATTCAAAAGGATATATACCTAACCCAGCTAAAAGTTATAAAGCTACAGAAAATTTTGCACCTTCTAAAAACCCCTCTACTACTGACTTATTCTTTCCACAGTGGTTATCTATACCCTCTCCTTCAACTTTACTTTCCCCACCTCTTTCACCTAAAAGGCAGCCATATACTATAGGAGAACCCATGAGTTATCCAGGGAGGTATCCTGTTACTGTTTATGATGGTCCTATTACATCTACAGAAAAAAATGGATCTCTTCATTCAAAATCTTTAAAAACCCCTTTAGCTGCATTAGCTGGTTTGACTGGTTTAGGGTTAGCAGCTTATCCTTTTGTAACTGAAAAAGAGGAAAACGAAAATATAAATGAAATACCTGTATTCACAGAGACACCTCAAGCACAAACTGAACCTACCCTTGAACAGCAATATGCAAATCAGTCTATTCCTGAAACTGATTCTGGTATTTGGGGAGAAAAAATTAATAAATTAACACACCCTACTCTTAAAGACTTTCTTCCTAATCCTAATATAGTACCTTTATCTCCCTTAAATAGAGAAAATAGAGAAGCATTTCATCAACCTCTAGCTGTTTCTTCTAATATTAATGATTTAGTAAGAAACGGATATAAAGGAACTCCTGTTGTATCTTCTGAACTTCCAGCAAATACTTCACAAGATACCTTTATAGCTCCAAGAGAGTTACCTGCAAAGGGTCAGACATTAGCTGATTACAATAAAAATAATCCACCTCAAGATGTTACTTCTGGTCCTAGGGTATTAAATGTACCTGTAGAAAAGAAAGCTATAACTGCTAAACCAGTACAATCAGAGGATAAATTAACAGAAGCAAATTTAGCTTCTGCTATGGCTAGAGAAGCTGCTTCCCCTCAGGTATTACAGTATGGTTCTCCCGCTTATTTACAAAAGAATAAACCAGTAGATATGAGACAATGGGTAAGACAGAAATATGGTATGTCCATGTCTCCTGCTGAAATGGTTCAAAGAGGTATTATGCCTTATGAGTATTTGCAATATTGGTAAGAGGTGTTTATGCCATACGAATGGAGTAAAAATATTAAACCTACATTAAATAAAGGGGTACGTTCTTATAGTACTTATGGTAAAGCTCTTACTCCTTTTTTTGTAGGTAGTGCTGTAGGTGAGATGGGTGAAGATATTGGTAATGCCTTAGAGGTATCCGGTGTAAATGTTAACCCTACTTTATTTAGGCGTACTGGAACAGCTTTAGGTACTGTAGCTCCTTTTGTTCCCGGAAATGGAAGGGTTACAGGACCTTTAATGGGTTCGTATGTAGCCGGTTCTTTACTTAATAGATACAATGCCAGCCCTAATTTAGCAGAAATGGCTGAAACAATAGATCCTTTAGGTGTTAATAGGAATCAGGATAATCGTCCTTTTTTTGACCGTGTTACAGAAGCATTTACTAATCCTAATTTACTAAAAGATGGGTATCAGTTTGTCAGAGATTTCACACCTTTTCTTAATATTCCTGTAGTTCGAGAATATGCTGATAAAGGTGCAGCAAATGCTATTTCTGCTGCTTCCAGACCTTACTATACATCGCAAGGTTTAAATGGATACTATCTTGATGCAAAAGAAGATGTATTACCTGCTCTTAAAAGCGTTCCTAAAAATGATTGGCTTTGGGGTACTGAAGATGAATGGTACAAAGATGGATTTATACAATCACTAAATCCTTTAATATGGCATGAGGCTTTTCCTGAGTGGTGGAAATCTTTAACAGGAGGTAACAATGCAAATTAAATGGCTGGATATTAAGAATGCCACTATTTATGAAAGTAAGGGTATCTGGAAATCAGATAATCCTTTTGTAAATAGAGTTATTCAAATTGAATCAGGAGGTAATCCTCTGGCTGTAGCAGGTTATCCTAAAGGAACTAATGACCTGCTTATTCGTAATAAGAAAGCAGGAGGTTTATTCCAGTTTATACCCTCTACGGCTAAGATTTATGGTCTTGGTTTAGAGGAGAGATTTAACCCTGAAAAAGCTTTTGAAGCTTTTAAGCTTTTAGTAAAAGATAACATCAGTACCCTTTCTAAGTTCAATATACCTATTACAGCTACTAACCTGTATCTGGCTCATCAGCAAGGAGCAGGTGGATTAAGAGCTATTTGTAATAATATCAATTTTGGTACTCCAATAAGCTCATCCATAAGACGTAACATGAACAATAACAAAAGACCTGAAGTACCTATAGATGCACCTGCTAAGGATTGGTACTCAGCTTGGGATAAATTTATAGGAGTTTAATGTGGCACTGTTTCCCGGATTTGAACAATTACCTAGTTATGTACAAAATACCTATAAGTATAACTCTGATAAATATAGACCTCTTCCGACTAATACTGATGGAAGTATTAGTGGACCTGTTTTAACTCTTACACAACATAACAGGGGAACAGGATACACACTACCTTTAGTACAAACTTCAGATGGATGGTGGACAAATAACCATTTTCTGAATGCTGGTGCAGATCCTACGGAGAATATTACAAATATGAATGGACCTATATATTCTTTAAATAACTCTTTAACAGCAGCAGATAACAATATCTTTAATCGTAGCATTCTTCCTGATGGTTACGATATGAGGGTTTCTTTTGGTAATCCTGCTCAGTCTAATCTCTACCCTCAAAGAAATCCTGTTAAGTCTTCGGAATCTGTTGATGATTTAATTAAGCGTTTTCAGGGAATGGGTGCTGGTGATGCCTTTGCCCTTCAATGGAAAATGAATCCTGTAGGTACTACTGCTAGTCTTATTGGTAGTGGCTTAGACGTAGCTAATTCTATCTGGTCTAGCTTTCAGAATTATAGAACTGCTAAACAAGCTATGGATTTAGCTAATAAGGATTATGAACTTAAGAAGCAAGCTTATGAAGCTAATGAGGCTAGAAACCAAGAGAAGTTTGATTGGCTCAGGCAGTCACGGGCTACTTCACAGCTTTAATAGAGTATTAATAGTAAGCTTTCTATAGATATATAGGAGGCTTATATGAATAGGTTTATAGAAGATTTTATTGAGGGATTTTGTATGGGTGGGAATATATTTAGAAGAGGTAAATTAGAAAATGTACCTCCAGCAAGTAAAGCAAGTAGGTTTAGAGGTACATTTATTCCTCGTAGACCAGAAGGCGCTAAGGATATTATAGCACATCCCGGAAATGCTATAGGTTATGGCATAAAAGCAGGGGTACAAAACGCTTCATCACCTGTTATAAAAAAAGCTTTAGAATATCCTTTTTGGAGTGCTGTAGGGTTAGGTTTAGCAAGTACAGTTATTCCTAACTGGTATAACACATCTGATTATGACAATACTGCCGGTATTGATATTGATCAAATGGTTAAGTATAAACAGGCATTAGATGCTCACGGAGGTTCCTATAAAGATATTACTCCGGAGATAGCAGATAAGTATTCTGGTATTCCTTTCTGGCACCCTTATATTACCGATGGTGAAAATGGTAAAGGTGATAAAGGTGCTTTCTGGGATTTCGTACAAACAGTTACACCAAACGCAGCAAACTATATTAACTATCGAAAAGGTGTAGAAAACTTAATAGCCCCTAAACCTACATTAGACTGGGGACGGAATCAGGAAGGTAAAATGCAACTTACTGATGTACTTCCTTCTAGCAGATATTCAGGCTACCCTAAAGCTGTAGGGGACGCTAAAAAATTATATGAGGCCCTTCGTATAATGGACGAAATAAAGAAAAATGCTAGCCCTGTCTACTCAAATTTAGTGGATGATTTTGTTGCAGGAAATACAGTATCTCCTAAATATAGAGATGCTTTTTATAAAGCAATGGTTCAAGCTAGAGAACGCTTAGATAAACAGGATATAGAGAATGTTTCTAAAACTATGTTTGGTTTAGTAGATAAAATGAAACTTGCTACCCCTACTTCTACTGGTTCTAATGCAGGAAGTGTATTACCAAATCCTAATCAATGGGGACGTAATGGTGATCAACCTAGTAAACTTGTTCAAACAATAAGAGGAGGTAAATAACTATGGCAGGAAGTAGTGTTTTTGATTCATCATTTCAGACAGCTCTTCCTCAGTTAAATACTGAGAAACAGCTAATGGCTATGTTAATGCGTAATAACGCTTTAAATTTTCAGCCTGTTATTGATTCTCTTAAAGGTGTAGGTAAAGTATTCTCTGACGCTGAAGGTAACCTTAAAAAAGCTAATACCGCTGCTGCTCAAAGATATCTTGAGAATATGCCTTGGGAAGATAGATTAGCTTTAGAGAAAAAAGGTGATCCTTTAATGACTCTAGCTCAGGAAGGTATTCCATTAGACCTAGCTGACGCTGAACTTAATAAAGCTTATAGTGATTCTAGAACCAAAGCCAGAAAGGATAAGACTGCTGATTGGGTAGCAACTAAGCTACCTATGATTGGTTACAATGACTGGATATCTTATATGAAGGGAGATAATCCTTATCTATTCTCTTCCTATGGTGTAGATGAAGATATGGATTTTGTTAATAATCCTGACTTAAGAAAAGCAGTTGAAGATTCCATGCAGAATAATGCAAATAGATTCTTAATGGATTTTGACGCTTCTCATAATATTACTCCCTCTGAAGCAATCAGGGAGAATATGACTATAGACCAACTTAGATATGTCAGAGCGTCAGATTCAGAAAGATCCGTTTTAGCTAAAGCTACTAAAGAGCCCGCTGATTTACAGACTAGAACTAATGACCTTGCAGATTTTCAAAGATTAGTTGACTTAAGCAAGTTAACCTCTGATCAACAAAAGCTGCTTTTAGAAAATACCAGTCAAAGTTCTAATGGTTCTATTCCTACTAAAGAATTCACGGCAGCAACTAATAATGCAGATAAAGAGAAGGCATATGATTTAGTAGATTCATGGGTTAAAGATAGCTTAGATCTCAGTAATGCAGATCCTGAATATAAAGAAGCTATTAAGAATGGGGATTTAGAAGCATACGCAAAAACATATGCTTTAAAGAATGGTATGTCAGAGCGTGATAGGGACGCTATGATAGAATCGGTTAAATCCATAGATGTTAATAGCCGCATACATGTGGACTCTAATAAAGGCTTACCTGATTTAGATCTTCAAAGTGCTATAGCAACATTACGTAGGTTAGAGAAGTTTTCTCCTGACACAGCAAAACAAATGAAAGAAAATACAATTAATGGGTTAGCTGAAGATATTAGAGAAGATTTAACAGATAAACAATTAGAACAACTTGAAAACCCTAACCCACAAGTTGTTCAAAATATAGCGGTAGATTTAAGCAGAAAATATGCCAAAGCATTTAACATTAATGAAGACAGTGATTACTTTAAAACGTTTATTACACCAGCTATAAAACAAGCATTAGCAGGTAGGCAGGAAATAGCTCAAAGAGACGCAAATGCAGATTTAGCTGCAGATGCTTTAACACAAAAACAAGCTATTGAACGGCTTGTTAATGATCCTTACGTACAAAGAGCTACAGGATCTTCAGCCAGTAAAAACACTCTTAAGGAAGATTTGTTAACTAAAGAGAGTTTAGGACGTATACAGGGAAGGAGGAATAGTATTAAAGGGATTCTTCCTAAAGGAGTTATACCAATTTATGAAGCGTGTTCTGAAGATGGTCAGAGTATTCTTCTTCACTTAGCTTTAATTGGGGGTTTTGGTACTGATTTAGAAACTTTTGATAAGTATGATGACGATGCTAAACTTACAGAAATAGGAAAGCTGAAAGGAAATCGTAATTTATCTGGTTTAATTGACACAGCTAAGCTGGTTAAACAAGCTTTTCCTAAAACCAGACGAGAAAAGGAATCAAATATCGCTGATAATGAAGCAAAGAAACTTTATTCTGCTGCTGCGAATCACTAACTTTAACCTAAATTGACAAATTCTTTTTAAAGTGTTTAGGGTGGTATATCATCATCAATTCTGAGGATATACCCCCTATGACAGATCGCCCTTATTCCCCTTACCTCTCAGACCAAGAAAGAACAGAATCCGTAGCAGATAGAACTGCTAGATTTCTTGAAGAACAACGTGCTTATACAGCTCAGCAAAACGCAATGCAGGATGCTGTTAATCAAGCAATTCAATCTGGTCTGGTTCCTGCTGTAGGTGAAGATGGTAAGCCTATTACCTTTAGGGAAGCTCTTCAATTATCACTTCGTAGAACAGCTGCAGATCCTAATAATACCTTTGGATTTAATGCAGAGAAAGCTCTTAGAAATAACCCTCTTGTAGCTATTGCCTATTCAGATGAAGACTCATTTAATGCTCTTAAAGATGATGTAACTAAAAGAGCTTTAAACATTCAGAATAACAGAACAGTTAATAACCCTTATGTATATGGTGATAAGCCTCTTACTGAACAAGTAGAGGGATGGAATAGAGAAGATCCAGGATTCTGGAAGAGACTTTATCGGGGTACTCTTGAAGCTCTTGGCTTTAACGGTAGAGGTGATTTAGAAGACCAGATAGCCAGAATGGATGAGAGATTAAGTGCTTATCCTAAAGAATTTAGAAATGCATTTAAAAAGATGGAAGCTCTCCATAGAGAAGACATGATTCTGGATTCTCTTAAAGAACAAGCTAAGAATGCTAAGACTCGTGAAGAGTATGAAAATATCCATCAAAAGATTGAACTGCAGACTGGTAAGATACATGAGCTTCAGGAAAAGCTTACTGATACTGATAAGCAATTACTCATGAATTATGGTAAGTCTTACTTACAAGATCAGAGAACACGTAATGACCTCAAGGCTGTAGAACATGAGATTACCCCTAGATATCAAACTACCTATAAGAAAGAATTAGAATTAGCTAGACTGAACCAAGAATACCTCAATAAGGGTGAATCTGCTTCATTTACTGATCCTGCCTCATTCTACAATGGCTATGCCGCTAAGTGGATGGGAGTTCACTTACTGGATTGGGATACCCTTACTAAGGAAGTTGGTGCAGAAGTATTGCCTTGGGTAGCTATTAACTTTACTACTGACGCTGTTGCAGCAGCTCTTACCAAAGGTTTATCTTTACCTGCTTCTGTATCTAAATGGGCAATTAGATTTGGTATTCAGGGAGCTATGGCTGGTAACTCAGCTTATCAAGCTCTTGATAAAAACCTTGATGCTTACTATCAGAAATATGGTACTACTGAGGGATTTAGCAAAGCTCAGTCAAACTTCCTTGAAGCTGTAGCATTTGGCTTTGATATGTATGGTTCTAGGCTTATTGCAGGCGGTTTACCTAAGTCTGCAGCAGCTTTCATAGATACCCTTAAAACTCAAAAGCTAGACGCTATTAGAAACATCTTCAGAGCCAGTAGAGAAGCTTATGCTGCTACTGGTTCTTTAGCTACTATCAATGCCGGATTTAAGACTGCTTACAATATAGCTAATGGTACTGCTCTTACTGAAGCATTAGGTAAATTCCTTGAGAACCAAGGAAAGAAGTCAGTTCTTACTTATGGTGGTTTAAGCGGTAAAGCCACTCAGTTAGCCGGTCAGGCTATTCAGAAGGGAACTGATGTAGCTAGAAATATGGTAGTTAATCCTGCTCTTGGATTAGCTACTGAAAACATGATGTCAGAGGCTACCAGACAGCAAGCCAGACAAACCGGCTTTAATGCAGAGGGTATAGCTGAAGCAGGTATGAAAGGTATTGTAGCTGGCCCTGTAGGTAGAGTTGGAGGTCTTGCTGCAGGTACTGCTACCCATTTAGCTAATAAGGCTGCTCGTGCATTTGGGGATACCTACAAATATGCTTATACAGCTAATGAAATGCATGACTTTACTGAGAGTGTTAATGGTGTAATTAAGGATGGTTCTAATCAGACTAAAGCTAATACTTATGAGAAGTTAACTGAAGCTATTAATTCTCTTGAAAAGAAGGCTACTGAGGATGTTAAGCTTAATAAGATTAAAGAGAGTACTCAGCAACTCCTTAAGAAATATGTAGGTAAAATTGAACTTGGAGAAACAGATAAAGAAACCACTGAATTACCTGATCCTGATGCAGTAGAGAGGCTTACTTTGGCTCAGGATACATCTAAGGAAACTAAAGCCGTTCTTAAGCAGTATCGTAAAGATTATAAGAACGCTGTAAAAGAACAGGAAATTATCAAGAATTCAGGTAATTTAATTACCGAGCAATTAGATACTCTTAAGAAGCTTAGAGATGAACTTGGTGAGAGTATACAAACTGATTCTGCTATTTATCAAATGGGAGAAGCTTCTCAGACTGAGTACTTAAAGAATAAGGGTTACAGTAAAGAAGAAACTGCTAATATCATTGAAGACAGCAAGGGTAAGCTTAAGATAGATGGACTTTCTGACAGAGCACTTAACAGAGTACGTAATATCTTTGGTTCAGATGCTCCCGGCAGATTAAAGGAAGTTTTAAACAATACTACTGACGCTCAAAAGAAAGCTATCTTAGATGAATTAAATAAGTCTAATGCTGACTTCTCCACTATCCAGAAAGCTGTTACCCCTGCAACTTTACCTGCTAATGCTACTAAAGAACAGAGGGATGAATTTAATAAAGCTAATTATGCCTCTAAGACTCTTAAGAATATGTTTGATAAATCTCAAGAGAAACAGCAAGCATACAGAGATAGCATTAAAGATAAGGAAATAGATCCTTCTAAGCTTACTGTAGATGAGGCAGAAGCTATAGCTCCGGGTGCTCTTACAGGATTAAATGAGGCTGAAGTAAATAGTGTACTCTCAACTGTACAGAATACCCCAGCATTGCACGAAATAAGTGAAGGTAAGGGTGATAGTGCTCAGGCTGTTGTAAATGCAGCTATGGCTAAAATAACGCAATCTACACAGTTACCTTCAAATGTAGAAAGAGCAACTAAGCAGATTGCTGAAGCTCTTCTTAAACATCAGAAGGAAGTAGGAACCAAAGAGAATGGTAAAGGCAGAACTCCTAAGACTACTGGTACTCAGGGTGAGAGAGTTGCTGAAGGAATATATGACAAAGATACTCAAGCTACTATGGATATTAAAGTAGCTACTGGTAAAGAGTCAGATGTAGAAGGTGTTAGGGATTACCTTAGCAAAGAGCATTCTCTTAGTGAGATCCAAGAGTACATTAAATCTGCTACTAACGGTAAAGTTAAAGTAGAAGATAAGGTTCTTGAATTCCTCAAGAATAGAGCTGATTTTAAGAAGTTAATTAAGCAAAAGAATCCTACAGCTAGTAAACAAGAACTGCAGGATATGCTTAATAATTTTACATCTATAGACACTATAACTGAGCTTGGTTTATCTGAGTCTCAGGCTATAGCTATCATATCTAAATCAGTTAATTTTCAACATATCTTAGAAGCAAATAAGAATAGAGAGGCTTCAGAGAAAGCAGCTAAGTCTGCTGGTAAGCATATTGATAGAGTTAAGCGTAAATCAGGTTATAAAACTAATACTGAGTTACGTGATGAAGCTGTTAAGCGTAATGAACAAAAAGCTATCATAACTCAGGCCCAGAAATACAGAGAGGAAAGGGAAGAAGTATATAAGAAGGATGACGCTGATTTCCTATATAATGGTGAGTGGACTAAAAAAGATATATTCAAGTTCATGATATATGTCCACAACAATGTATTTGGTGGGTTAATTGATGGTCTTCTGAATAAATCCATTAATGATGATAATGGGCTTTTGCAGGAAGAAGTATATAAATGGATGATTAAGGCAGATAACAATGCCTTCCGGAAAGATGGTGAAAAGATACTTGTTTCTGATAGATGGTTTAATCAGCTTAGACATTTAATTGAAGCTTGTCAGTATTATTCTAGACAACCTGATGGTACTACTTTTGAATACATGGGTAACAACTTAGCTGCTCTGTATAGTCTGGTTCAAGCCTGTGTTGATAATCCACATATTAACGTGGAAAGAGACAATAACGCTAAGGAACCTATTAGCTTATGGTCAAACAGTGCCAAGATCTTTAATACTGAGATTCTTACCACTGATAAAACTAAAGAAGATTTATACCCTAAATATAGTGATAACACCCTTCCTAATGCAACTAGCATAATTCGTACACACCTCGCTGCAATACAATATAGTGAAAACCTTTTTGAGAGAGCCTATGAAAACATGCTTGATATGCATGAAATCAATAGTGCTAAAAGCCAAGATCCAAAGGCATTATTAGGTTTCTCTACGTTAGTTGGAGGTGCTTTACAGGATAAGCTTATTAACTATTTAGGTGCTTCTCAGGTAACTCTTGGTGAACAGCTCTTTGGTTTAATTAACTATTTTGTGCATGAGAAAGGTAGCTTTCTTTGGGATATCATAAATGGCTGGGGATATAAGGATCCTAAGCTAAGTATTCCTAATGATGTTAGCATTCGGGAAAAGCTTTTAGAAGACTCAAGAAATCCTGTAGTTAGGGATTTCTTTACTCTGGATGATTCTAGAACTGGTGCTACCCGTACTCCTGAAGAGTGGAGAAATAGATGGGATACCAGAAGTGCTCATGCTCAAAGAGCTATAGCTGTAGCTTTATTAAATAATAGGTATGTACTAGGTAAGCTTTTAAAATTAAAAGAACTTAGTACAGAAAAAGATATAGGTCCTCGGAATTTTGCTGATGTTTCTACAGGGCAGATCTTTAAAAAAATTGAAAGTGAAGCAGAACTTAAAAAGATTGTAGATGATCTTAATGTAAAGACTCTTAATCCTAATGATAAAGATAAACCTGATTTATTTACCAAAATAGCTATAGCTAATCAGTTAGCAAATCATGGTTTAGCAAATATAGTTGATGTACAGTGGTACACCTTACATACCTTACTGGATACTAACAGCGATGAGTCTATTACTAAGCTTTTCACTAAGGGTATTTTTAAGAAAGATAAAACTCATTGGTCTAACATCATCCAATTTGTTCAAGTATTTAATAAGAGTAAGATCTTCCAAGAAATAGTTGAAAATGCTAAAAAATACCCTTTAGGTGAAAGGGGACATTTACCTAGCAAAGATAAGATTGAAAAAATCATTAAAGAATTAGGGGATACAGATCAAGTAAGACAAGAGCTTCAAACCCTTAATTCTCTTAAAGCTCAGATGTTTAGCAATCCTGAGCACTTTACAGATGATGTACAAGCTGTATTTGGTAATATCGTAGCTGCTGCTGGTTTTGTATCTCTCTGTAAAGTAAATAATCAAGAAGCTTTAAGTGTGTCCGATCCAAGCAAAGTAGAGGATAAAGATGTTACCCTTTCTTTAAGCGACAACTCAAATATACTTATAGAGTTAGATAATGTAGTTTCCTATATGCAGGAAGCTGCTACAGGATATACTAATTTCCAAGCTATTGATGAAGAGCATATAGGTATAGAGCAGCTTCAGGGATTTATCAGTAATATCATTAACAGTGATCCAAAGGTAAGAGGAAAAGTAAAGGATTTAGCTGAGAAGATTCGTAACTCTGATAGTTATGATAATAACAACGATACCTTCCCCTTAACTTCTTATTTAGAAAGTATCTCTAAAGGTGAATTCCCTCAGAATACCGATTTACTTAGTGAAGGCAGTAAGTTAGCTATAGCTAAAATCTTTGCAGGTTTCATTAATCAGAACCACATCAATAATACTGTAATAGCCAATGATTCTTCTATAGATGTTGATTACTTAAATGATAAGAGACATGAAGATACTCTTGCTGATAAGGCTCATAAGTACTCAGTCCTCAGTCCTAGTAATGGAGATCATAAGTTATTTATAAGAGCCAAGAATAGTGTATTTTTACATCAGAGAGGCTTTGATAGATTCTTAGCAGAAAACCCTCTGTTAGCTAATAATGAGTATATTCGCTTAGTTAAGGATGT
>Ga0326511_10001421_pt1 | contig 19820 bp, 27 predicted proteins | sample 0_2496_0518_D_FD_203701 | JGI IMG/M metagenome (GOLD analysis project Ga0326511, IMG submission 203701) | Bovine rumen microbial communities from UC Davis, California, United States - 0_2496_0518 | ecosystem: Host-associated > Mammals > Digestive system > Stomach > Rumen | place: USA... | reverse complement strand
CGCGGAGGAGCTGCTGATCGCCATGAAGGTGGATCTCGGCATTAAATCCAACGCCTACGATGAACGGCTGGAGGATCAGATCCGGACCGCCATCCAGGAGATCACCGCCGAAGGCGCCACGCTGCAGGCGACGGCGCGGGACCGCAACCTTGTCCTCATGTACGCCGAGTGGCGCTGGCGCTGCCGCGTGACGCAGGAGCCCATGGGGCGCATGTTGCGGCTTGCGCTCAACAACCGGATCTTCGGTGAGAAGGCCCAGGAGGCGGAGTCATGAGGGATCTGTACCACACCCCATGGAGCGACGAGGTGGAGCTGATCACGTTTGCGGATAACCAGGACGCCGAGGGCTACGGCGTGGAGCCCGCCCAGCGGCGGACGCTCTACTGCAACTGGGAGGAGGGCGTGAGCCAGAACGAGTTCTACCTCTCCAACAAGCAGGGACTGCAGGCCACCGACAGCGTGGAGCTGCAGCGCGTGGACTATGAGGGCGAGCGTTTCGCCGAATACCAGGGGCGCCGCTACCGCGTGATCCGCAGCTTCCCCGCGTCCTATGACACCGTGACGCTGATTTTGTCGGAGGTGGTGAGATGAGCTGCGACAGCGCCCTGCAGACGGCGCTCAAGCCTCTGGGCCTGCCGGTATACCCGAACAAATACAGCGGGCCGGAGCTGGAGTACATCGTCACGAACTGGACCATGCTGGGCGCCGCCCACGGCGGCGACTACGCCACCGCGAGCCGCTATCTTGTGCAGGTGCACTACTACCTGCCGGACAAGAAGAACCCCAACCCCATGCTGGAGGAGATCTGTCTCGCGCTCGCCGCGGCGGATTTCACCAGTCCGGATATCAGCCCGGCCCACAGCGAGCACGGGCAGCACTACGCCATCGAGTGTGACTACTGCGACGGGGGTGTGGACTATGGCACGTGTGAGCCTTGAGGGTTTCTCCGAGGTCGACGCCATGTTCGCAAAGCTCGGCGAAGTGCCCTGGGACGTGACCAAGCGGGCACTCGACGAAATGGCGGAAGTCGGCGAAAACGCCGTGCGGCGAACCGGCCAGAGCATGGGCGTGCGGGACCCGGAGAGCGGTGTGCACATCCTGGACAAGATCACGCACACGAAACCCAAACAGACCGACGGCGGCGGCTACTGCGAGGTCACCTTCTCCGGCAGCCGCCGGCGCGGCAACACCACCACGCGAAACAGCGAGATCGCGTTTATCAACGAATACGGCAAGGAAGGCCAGACCGCCCGTCCCTTTATCAGGCAGGCGGGCGAACAGTACGGCGATCAGATCTCCGACCCGGGAGGAAAGATCATCGGCGACTGGATGGTCGAGACCTTCGAGCAGGGCTAACGCCCCAAGAAAGGAGAAACACTATGGCAAGAATCGGCCTTCGCGGGGCGACCCTCGCGAGATACAACGTCGACGCCAGCGGCGCCGTCACCTACGGCCTGCCGGTCTCGGGCGGCTGCGCCCGCGCTGCTGATCTGCAGCTCCAGTTTGCAGAGGCTGAGCTCTGGGGCTGCGACGGCCTGCGCGAATATCTGCGCGAGGCGACCGGCGGCACCATCACCTTCGAGGCGACGTTCTTCACGCCGGAAATGAAGGTCCTCGCCTTCGGCAACAAAGAGCGGACCCGCGAGATCACCTACCAGAACGCCGAGGGCGTCGACATCACCAAGACGATTACCAGCGTCGCGGACACGAGCTCCGACGACGCGCCCTACGTGGGCTTCGCGGTCTACAGCCCGGACATGATCAACCACGTCAAAAAGTGGGCGGCGATCTTCGTGCCGTGCGTCAAGTTTTCCAGCCCCAACACGACGCTGCAGACCCGCGACAACAGCATCACCTTCCAAACGCCGACCACGACGGGGCGCTTCTTGCCCGACGACACGGACGATCACGTCATCCGCGACGTGGCCATCCTTGACACCGAGGCCGAAGCGCAGGCATGGTGCCAGGCCTGCTTCGTACAGGCGAACGCGGGAGGTTAATTTATGGACCTCCGGCAGAAAGAGCTGCCCTTTGTCTTTGAGGGCAGGACCTACAAGCTCCGATGCAACATGAACGTGCTGGCCGACGTGCAGGAGGCCAGCGGCGGGCGGATCTCCGCCAGTCTCTCCGGCAAGGCCGGGCTCAAAAACAGCCTCATGTATCTGGCTGCCATGATGACCGACTACGCCGACGAGCAGAGCTGGACCGCTGAGGACGGCATGCCGCTCACGTTTACGTGGCGGTCTCTGGGCCGCGTACTGAGGCCCGAGGAAGTCCCCCAAGCCGAGATACTGCGGCTCGTCCTGGACGCGCTCACGCCCCCGAAATCGGGCGACGCAGACGAAAATACAGAGCAGCCGGAGCCGACGCCGGGAAACTGACAGGCCGGGCGGAGTCCGATTCCATCGACTTCGCCCGGTTTTTGAGTATCTGGCTTTTTGAGCTGCACATGCCGGAGCGCGTGTTCTGGCGTGAGATGTGCCCCCGGCGGCTGATCGCGCTTTTTGACGCGCACTTTAAACCGCGGCGCGTGCCCACAGTGGGCACCGACCAGAGCGGTGAGCCGATGGGCATTTATACGGCAATCTCTCAGATGGGAGGTTTTTAAATGGCAAATCAGCGCAAAGTCGGGCTTACGATCGAGCTCGACGGCGAAAAGGAATATAAACAGGCGATCAGCGAGCTCAACAAGGGGAACCAGGTACTTGCTTCCGAGCTCAAGCTCGTCAGTGAACAGTTCAAGGGTAACGAGGACAGCATCGAAGCCCTTAACGCGAAGGGCGACGTCCTCCGGCGGCAGCTCCAGCAACAGGAGGACAAGGTCAAAACCCTGCGCGCCGCCCTCCAGAACGCGGCCACGCAGTACGGCGAGGCAGACAAACGCACCCAGGAGTGGCAGGTGCAGCTCAACACCGCCGAGGCACAGGAGATCCGTCTCCGGCGTGCTTTGGATGAAACCACACAAGAGATCACGCAGCAGGGCACCGCGACCCAGGAGACCGGGAACCGGATGGCCACGCTGGGCGACCAGGTCTCCGGCCTCGCGGATCGCTTTGGCATCCATCTGCCGGACAGCATCAAGGGCGCGCTCGATCATATAGACGGGTTTTCCACCGGCACAGTGGCCGCCATGGGCGCGGCGGCTGCCGGGATCGGCGCCGTGACAGCGGCCGTCAAGGCCGTGGGCGCCGGGATCGAGGCAGCGCAGAAGCTCAACGAGATGACCCTTGAACAGGCGCACTGGGCGGACGATCTCCTCACAAAATCAGCCCAGACCGGTCTGGACACCACTCTCCTGCAGCAGCTGGATTATGCGTCAAATTTCCTCGATTTTGAGGGCATCGACAGCAGTCTTGTCAAGCTGACCGCGAGCATGGACTCGGCCCGTGACGGCGCTGAGAAGCAGGCGGCCGCCTTCCAGACACTGGGCGTCTCCGTGACAGATACGGACGGCAATCTCCGCAACAACTGGGAGACGTTCAAGGACGTGATCGACGCCCTCGGCACCGTGGAAAACTCCACGGAGCGTGACGCGCTGGCGAATGACCTTTTCGGCAAAAGTTACAGCGATCTGAAGCCCCTCATAGAAGCCGGGACCGACGCCCTGCAGAAAATGATGGACGCCGCCGTCGAGAACGGTTACGTGCTGGACGAGAGCCAGGTCAAGACGCTCGGCGAGGTCGACGACGCCTACCAGGAGTACCAGGCGCAGATCGAGGCGGTCAAGAAAAAACTTGCCGTTGAGTTTGCGCCGGTGAGCATGGAAGTCATGCAGACGTTCGGGGACCTTGCCACGCAGGCAGGCGAGAAGCTGGCCGAGTCCGGCATCCTCGAAAAGCTGGGCGACTTTATCGAGCCGCTCGGCGAAATTGGGAGCGCTGTGCTCGATCTGGCTGACTCCGTGCTCCCAGTTTTGACCGACGCGCTGGGCGCGCTCGCCGACGCCTTCTCATGGGCCGCGGACAAAGTGGCCACATTTTTGGACTGGATATCCCAAGTTGATACGGCATCCATCCAGCAGACCATGGAAGACGTCGGAGACATGGGCTACAACGGCGCGGCCGCTTACAACGCCGCCGGCGACCGGAACTGGCGCGGAGGCCTGACGTGGGTCGGCGAGGGCGGGCCGGAGCTCGTGAGTCTGCCCCGCGGCTCGCGGATCTACTCCAACCAGGAGAGCACGCAGATGGCAGCCGCCGGCGGCGGCAGCGACACGCGTTCGCTCGAAAAAAGCGTGAACGAGAACACCGCAGTGCTGCGCGGGATCCTCGCGGAGCTCGGCGGAATGCAGATAAGGGGGCGGATGTATGGCTACTAAAAATGTACAGGCCAACGCGTGGAAAACGCGCAACCGCGATGGTACTTGGGATAACACTTGGTATCCGGTCGGGTCGGAGCATTGGGAGCTCAACTTCTCCTACGGTGACAGGCTCTGCGAGCGCTTCCCCACAACGGGCGCGATGCGCATCACCCGCGTAAAGATCAGCACCTACGTCACCACCCAAGACGACGCCACGATCAGAGACATCACGCTGAATGCCCGGCTATATCGAGACGACCCCTCGACCGGGACGCCGATCGCTACTGTTACCAAAGACAACTATAAAACCGGGTCCCTTGATTTTGATTTCAGCGGGTTTTCGCTGGATGTGAACGGCGGAAATCTGTACGTGGGCTTTGACGTTGATACTCACGGCAGCACCTCCTTTTTGGGGTATGAGTTCGGCTTCACGTTTCCCAGCGTGGCGGTCATCACGTATTCAGATGTCCCGGCGCTCACGCCGTCGATCGTGCTGCCGAGCGGAACGCAGAACGGCGCGCAGGAGATCATCTTTTCCTGGCAGACCTCCGGCGTCGGCACCCAGACGAAGGCGGAGCTGCAGTGGTCAACAGACGGCGTAAACTGGAAGGCCCTGACCACCGTCGGCACGGCGCAGAGCTACACAGCCCCGGCGGCCACATTCCCGGTCGGGACCATCTACTGGCGCATCCGGGTCACAAGCTCCTACGGGAGCGTGAGCAACTGGGTGCAGCGCAGCTTCACGGCTCAGTACCCGGCCGCGAGCGTGACGCTCACAACGCCCACCAGCGGCAGCGTTGACGGCGGGGAGCAGATCGCCTTTGCCTGGACGATTTCCCCCGGCGGCGGCACTGTCACCGGTACACAGATGGAGGTCTCGACCGACGACGGGATTTCCTGGACGCGGCTCGTTGAAAGAGCTGCCTCGGTCACCCGGTACGACGCCGACGCCGGCAAGTTCCCCGCGGGGAAGCTCTTGTGGCGGGTGCGGGCTCTCGATAGCTACGCCGGGTGGAGCGCTTACAAACAGGCAAGCATCACCATTGCCTACAGCGCCGTCTCGCAGGTCGTCCCCGTCAACACCCCGACGAGCGGCCTGTATAACGCGGCCAGCAGCCGGGATTTCACCGTCGCCCTGCAGGCGAGCGGCGTCGTCTACGCCCCCTTTACCGTGGCATCCGCGACGCTGTACTGGCGCAGCGGTGAGAGCGGCGAATATACCGCCGTCACCATGACGCCCGACGGAAGCCAGGCCAGCGCCACCATCCCGGCGGGGACATTCCCCTCCGGCGTTATCCAGTGGTACGCCGAGGCGACCGACAACACGGGCCGCACGACGCAGACCGAGACCTACACGCTGACCGCGCTCAACGCTACCGTGGAGGCGACGCCTCTCTCCCCCATCAACACGCTGGAAAGCGGCAGCGGCCCCGTCACCTTCCGCTGGTCATACGGCAGTCTGGACGGCGGGGCCCAGGGCAAGGCGGAGATCCGCTACAGTACCGACGGCGGCGCGAGCTGGACAATGCTGCCGGAGATCTCCGGCAGCGCAACGCGGGCAGAGATCCCCGCGGGAACATTCCCGGCCGGCACCATCACCTGGCAGGTAAGATCCTACAACGAGGCAGGCACGGAGGGGCCGTGGTCGGCTTCCGTCAGCTTCATTTCTTTCTCGGCGCCGATCGTCACCGGTGTGCTCGGCGACGGCAAGCCCTTCCTCACGATCTCCTGGCAGGTCGACGCCCAGCAGGCGTATGAGGTAGAGGTAGACGGCAAGACCTACGGCCCCTACTACGGCGAGAGCGTGCGCAGCTTCACGCTGCCGGAGCCGCTGGCGTCCGGCAGCTACACCGTGCGCGTGCGCGCCCAGAACCGGTACGGCCTGTGGTCGGAGTGGGCCGAGGGGAATGTGGACGTCAAAAACGTCCCCGGTTCCTTGGTCCCGATCGGCGCAAATGGCGGCGAAAACGTGACTTTGAGCATCTATTTGTCGCGGCTGGCTCCCATTATCACGGAACAGCCCCAGGATCTCCAGACGACCGACGCGACGAACCCTGTGCGATTCCGATGCGGTTTTCTGCCACAGCCGACACAGACTTTTCAGTGGCAGGTCGAACAACGGAGGCCGGGAGAGACGGAGTGGACAACGGCCACGACCATAAAAACTACCTCGCTTACAGCGCGCTCCGTCGCGCTGCGCCTCCCCGAAAACAATCTGGCAGCCTATGACGGCCGCGAGTTCCGGTTCCACCTCTGGCCTTCCGGCGATCAGAGCCTGGGCGTCTATTCCCGGGCGGCCAAGTTCACCTATGCGGAGCCGACGCAGACCTCGCCGCTGATCACCGGCTACTTCCCGGCGGAGTTCGGCTATTTTCTTTTCTACCGAGACGGGAAACTGATCGGGAAGAGCTACCAGACGCCCTTTGTGGACCGCACGGCCCTGGGCACCCACGAATACTACGCGCTGCAGGTGCTGGCGGATGGATATTATACCCGTTCGAGCCCGTACCCGGTCACCGGCACGGCATCGGTCAAGTGCCCCATGATCGCACCGCTCGAGGGCGGAGACTTTGTGCCGCTGCGGCTCAGTGAGAACAGCCGGCGCAGCGTGAACTTCTCGCACCGCCGGCAGGTGGCGTACACGCAGTACGCCGGCGCGACCTTCCCCGCGGCCGAAGTCGGCGAGAATGAGGTCCTCTCGGCATCCTTCGACGTGGCGTACCTGCAGACCGAGAAGGCCGAGGCCGACGCCTTCGAGGCCCTGCTGGGCCGGGACGTCATCCTCAAGAGTCCGGGCGGCCAGGTGGTGATCGGCGTGCTGGAGGGCTACGATTTTAACGACACGCGATTTTATAAGGCGTACCGCTGCAGCCTGCAGCAGATGGAATGGGGGGACTTTGTCGATGAGTCGGGCGGCGTTTAAGTCCCTGCGGCGCGTCTCCTTCCAGTTCAATCTGCTGCGCGGCGGCGCGTTCTACGCCCGCCTGCGGGCCGTGGAGGACACGGCGCCGCATGTGCGCATGCAGGACGACGCGCAGATCAAGATGAGCTTCTCGGGCACGTTTTCGCCCGTGGCCGCCGACGTGGACGGGCGGCCGATGGAGATCAACTGGCTCACGGACGAGATCCAGCCGGTCATGATCATAGACGGTCTGCCTTATCCTCTCGGCGTCTTCATCCCAACGACCCAAAGCGTGAGCGTCGAGACCCAGAGCCGGATCAACATCCAGGCTTATGACCGCGCGCAGCGGGTGCTGGACACCAACAGCGCGACGCCGGTCTACTGGCCGCGCGACACGCTCTACCTCGACGCCGTGGAGCAGCTCCTGAGCGCGGCGGGCATCAACACGGTGTTTACAACACCAAACGACGCAGCCTTTACGGAGCCGCGCGAAGACTGGCCGGCCGGCACGCCGTATCTGACGATCGTCAACGACCTGCTCGCGGAGATCAACTACAAGACCCTGTTTTTTGACGCCAACGGCGCCGCCGTCCTGGAGCCCGCCGCCATCCCGGAGGCGGCCCAGATCCGGCACACGCTCGACGACGCGGACCCCGAGACGCTGGTGGTGCTGCCGATCACACGCACCAATGACACCTTCTCGGCCCCCAATAAGTTTATTGTGTTCTGCGCAAACCCCGACAAGAGCGAGAACATGGTCGCCGTGGCCGTCAACGATAACCCGCAGAGCCCAATCTCCACCGTGCGGCGCGGCCGCGAGATCGTCCGGGTCTACAATGTGGACAACATCGCCTCCCAGGCGGAGCTGCAGGCCTACGCCGAGCGGCTGCGGAACGACAGTCTGCTCACCGGCGAGGCCGTCTCGGTCTCCACCGGGCTGATCCCGGGCTGGGAGGCGGGCGACGCCGTGGCGATGCACCAGCGGCCGCGCGCCTGGATCGAGCACACGAAGCGCGGCAAGCGCCTCGTGACGGATCCGGGATTTAACGCGATCGGCGTATCCCGCAGCTACGACATGGAGCTCGTCCCCGGCGGGAAGATGCGCCATGTGATAGAAAGAGTGGTGTATAACCTTGAATGACAAACTGATTTTCACCGCGCAGGTCGACGAGGTCACCGCCGACGGCGTGACGCTGATCCTACCAGGCAGCACCCAGGCCACGCGCAAGCACTACCATCGCCTCGCCTCGGCATCCGTCGCGTCCGGCGACCGGGTGCTCTGCGTGCGGGACTCCGGCACCATCGTGGTGCTGGGAAAGATTGTTTAAGGAGGAAAGACCATGAGTATTATCACGATCGACGCCGTCCAGATTGGCTGCACGGACGCGCCGCTGCTGCTCGGCTACGCCGGCGAAGACAGCGTGGAGGCTGTCGACTTCGACTTCTCCTCGTGGGTCGAGGAATATGGAGCGGGGACGATCACGCTGGAGATCATGCGCGCGAGTGACACCGCCCCCTACACGCCGCTGCTCACAATCGACGGCACGACGGCACGCTGGACGATCTCCGACGTGGACACCGCACGCAGAGGGCCCGGCGTGGCGCAGTTCATTTACACGCCGTCGGGCAAACGGAAAAAGAGCGCCGTTTTTAAGTTCTACGTCGGCAAGAGCATTCGGTCCGACGATGATACCGACCCCTGGCAGGATCTGCTGAACCGACTGGAAGAACTACTGGGTGAGATGCAGCAGCAGGCCGCAGACACCAGGGAAAACGCCGAGGCTGCCGATCAGAGCGCCCAGGACGCCGCGCAGAGCGAGAGCAACGCCGAGGCGTGGGCCGTCGGCGAACGCGGCGGCGAACCGGTGCCGGAAACGGACCCGACATTTAAAAACAACGCAAAGTATTATGCCGGGCTTACCGCCGCCTCCGAGACTGCCGCCGAAGAAGCAGCGGCCGCAGCAGCGCAGAGCGAAAGCAATGCAGCGGCATCCGCAGCCGGCGCTGCTCAGTCCCAGGCCAACGCGGCAGCATCCGAAACCGCCGCGGCCGGTTCCGCAACCGCGGCGGCATCCTCGGCTGCGGCAGCCCAGGGCCACGCAGCCAGCGCTGCTTCGAGTGCCACCGCTGCAAGCGGATCCGCGACGTCAGCACGCGACAGCGAAAGAAACGCCGCCGCCAGCGCCACCGCTGCAAGCGGTTCTGCGACAGAAGCAGCTCAGAGCGCGACCGAAGCGGGCAACGCATCCACCGCAGCCACGACCGCGCAGAAAGCAGCCGAGGACGCGCAGAATGCCGCAGAAGCTGCCGCACAGAGCATCGCACAAAGCGCCGCGCAGATCGCCCAGAACACGTCTGATATTGGTGACTTAAAGAACCACTTAAAGTCCGGCAAGGAAGAGGACGCCATCTGGCATCTCGGCTTTTATCTCGACGAAGACGGCGATCTGTGCCAAGTAGAGGAGGAAACAAATAATGGGTAAAGTAGCAACCGAAGCCACTCTTAGAGAGGGCGTTGATCTGCTCCACGTTCTGGTTCGTGGACAGGTTTTTGGCAGTTGGGGACAGATTCAGCAGCTTGTAAGGCTCGGCCTTGCGCAGCAGTATTTCAAGATCGGCGATCAGGTTGAAGTCAACTGGACGAAAAGCAATACCGTACACAAGCTCCCGTTCGATGTCGTTTCGTTCGATCCTGTGCTCAAGGAAGGCGTGAGCGATCCTGTTCCGGGTCTCTGGCTGCAAAGCCACTACGCGATGGATGCCGTGCAGTTTGACGCATCCGAGGCCATCTTCGTGACGACCGTTGCGCTTCCCGCTGGTACGTACAATTTTACAATCGGCACGACATGGGGTAGCAACTGCGTTGCCGGGTCGGTTTATCAGTTCACCACGACCAAGGAAATCCCCGCTGGCGGTCAGATTGCAGTCGGTAAAAACAACGACTGGTACACATGGGGCGCACCGGATGTGCTTGTCGAGAACTGGCGTGTCCACACCTTCGCGTCCAACGCCGCAACCACGCCTCTGGAATCCAATCTTACCCTGACGGAAGGCTCGGAAGGCACGGCGCTCGGCTCTATCGCATCCAACACCAAGTACAGCGACAGCGGCGTCAACAATCTTCAGCGTGCTGGTTATGGATATAACCGCTGGTCTATGAGCGCCATGCGTCAGTACCTCAACGGGGCTGAGGCCAAGGGCGGCTGGTGGCTTCCGCAGAACCCGTTCGACCGTGCGCCGCAGCAGCTTGCGACTCTGGACGGTTTTATGTACGGCTTTGACAAGGATTTTCTCAACTCCATCGGGAAGATCAAGGTCACGACTGCGCTGAACACTGTCAGCGATACCGACATCGGTGCAAGCGAAGACACCTACGACAAGTTCTTCCTCGCGTCTCTTGAGCAGGAGTACATCGTGCCGCAGGCGGCTGGCGTTGAAGGCGCGTACTGGCCTTACTGGAAGGAAAGACTTGGCCTTGACTCCCCACAGATTCAGGGAGGTAGCGGCGCAAACGCTCACCACATCCGCTACGCCTACGACGCACGTACCAGTGCCCAGGTCTGCCGTTTGCGCTCCGCTAGTCGTGGCGTTGCCGGCGGCGCGTGGGGTGTGGGCCCCAGCGGCCTTGCCGGCGCCGGCACCGCGACGGGCGCGTATCGCGGCTGCCCCGCTTGCGTCATCTGCTAATCTCGTCATCGGCGGCGCTCATGCGCCGCCGTGGGAGGAATGAATGTCAGTACCAGTAAATCAACGTACACATGGAAAATTGGAAGTCTGCGTAAAAGCGCATGACCTCTGCTGTTATACCTTGCAAATCACGGCAAACAAGAAAAACTTCACGCCGGAGTTTCAAGAGGCACTTACGAATCGGATAGTCGAGGCAGCGATTGATATTCACACGCTGTGCTGGAGCGCAAACAACATACTGGTAAACAGTGTGGACGATCTGCGCGAAAGGACGATGTATCAGGAGAAAGCCGCTATCAAGTGTAACATTTTGTTAAGCCTGATAGACGTAGCAAAACGAATTTTTCACCTGAGCACAAAGCGCGTGACGTATTGGGCTGGCAAAACAATCGAAACGAGGAACCTGATCCGGGCGTGGAGGGAGTCGGATTTGAAGCGGTATTCAGCAAAGTTCAAATAAAAATGGGGTGTAGGCTGTAAGCCCAGAACTGCCGTTTGCGCTCCGCTAATCGTGGCAATGCCAACAACACGTGGAATGTGAACACCAGCGGCAATGCCAACAACAACAACGCGACGAACGCGAATCGCGGCTGCCCCGATTGCTTCATCCAACGGTTATGAAAGCGCTTCTGTAGGAAGCTGCAAACCGACCTTTGACGCAAGGAGCCGAATCCCCAGCCCGAAAGGGCGAACAATTAATCTGTGATGTGTACGACTTCAAAAGGAGCCGGTTAGACTGTGAACACAGATACTTCAATCCTTGAATCGATTATCGGTTTTGCCCCTTTATATGAGTCAATGTGGAAATGTAAAAAGGGCGTTATCTGGAAAGACAGCGTTGCTTCTTTCTGCATGAACGGCATTGAACGCACAATGAAACTCAGCCGGGAACTTCACGAAGGCACGTATAAAGCAAGGCCGCCGATCCATTTCAGGATTACATCTCCGAAACCGAGAGAAATCGCAAGCATTACTTTTCGTGACCGCGTGTTCCAAAGGAGCTTGAATGACAATGCGGTATATCCTGTCATGAGCAACAGCTTCATCTATGACAACTTCGCTTGTCAGAAAGGCAAAGGTACAGACGCGGCACGTAACAGGCTTACAGAATTTCTCCACAAATACTACAGAAAGCATGGACATGATGGCTATGTAGCGCAGTTCGACATACATGGTTATTACCCAAACATGAGCCATGCAGCAACAGAACAACTTTTCAAAGATCGGTTGCCGCCCGAGGTTTACGCTATGGTTTGCCGGATTCTCAGAGAACAGTATGAAGGAAATAAAGGCTACAACCCCGGCAGTCAACTGATACAAATTGCGGGCATATCCATTTTGGACAAGCTTGACCACTTTGTTAAGGAACAGCTTCACGCGAAGCTTTACATCCGGTATATGGATGACTTCCTGATTATCAGCCATGACAGAGAATACTTGCAGCGGTGCATGGTTGAAATCCGGGAGCAACTGACACAGCTTGACTTTGAGCTTAACGAGAAGAAGACAAGGATTTATAGCCTGTCTGATGGCATCGAGTTCCTTGGCTTCATCTACAGGCTCACGGACACCGGGAAGGTATTAAAGCTCGTCAGGCCGGAGAATGTGAAACGAAAGCGGAAGAAGCTACGCCGCCTTGTAGCAAAGTCGAAGAGGGGCTATCTCCCACGTGAAAAGGTGGACGAGTCTTATGCGGCGTGGCGTAACCACGCCAGTAAGGGCAACTCTTACAATCTGCTCCAAAAGATGGACGCCTACTATCTTGATTTATGGGGTGAACAATAATGCAAATCATTATCAACCGAGGCATGAGTCCTATGGAACGCGCAAGACTTGACAACGCCGAAGCCGCTGCCGTTAAGAACGCTGCGAACATCGATTACATTTCCATGATGTCTGACATCGAAATCCCGACCGAGGAGGAGAGCACAGATGAGTAAGAAATTTAAACTTGTGAAGAGGTACTACGACAACGGTCTCTGGAACGGGGAAATGGTGCGCAACGCCGTTGTGAAAGGCTGGATCACCGCAGCCGAGTATGAGGAAATCACGGGCGAGGTATACGAAGCTTGAAGACAACGGTGACGCTTGAAAGCAAGGATGTGCGCGAGATCATCGCCAAGTTTCTCGGTGTGAAGATTGAGGACGTCATCCCCAATCGTTACAGCTTCGCCATTGCGAACATGAGCGCCGAGGAAATCGAGCGACGCATCAACGCCAAGTTATCTTAAAGGACACTACTTTACGTCACGGAGGACATCATGGATGATGACGAAAAAGACGTTTCCGGCCTTTTGACGGAGGATTGAAACATGCGAGACTTCGAGTACAAAGGTGCAGCGGAGCTGCCGTATGACCCCAGAGACTTCGGCCTCCCGATCTGGAAGGACGAGGACCACCTGCCGCCGCAGGCCGAGGATCCCACGTCTGAGGCTAGGGATCCAGGCGCGCCGGGCGCGATCCAGCGCGCCGTGGCGTGGCAGCTGGAGACCGCCGCCGACAACCGGCACGGCTACAGTCAGGCCGACCGCTGGGGTCCGGATTATGACTGCAGCTCGTTTGTGATCACCGCCTGGGAGCAAGCAGGCGTGCCGGTCAAGACTGCCGGGGCGACGTACACCGGCAACATGTACGACGTGTTCACCCGCTGCGGCTTCCAGGACGTGACCGGCAGCGTGGATCTCGCCACCGGCGCCGGGATGCAGCCCGGCGATGTGCTGCTCAATCACGCGCGGCACACGGCGACCTACATCGGCAACGGGCAGCTCGTCCACGCCCGCAGCAGCGAGGGCAACAGCGTCCAGGGCGATCGGAGCGGCAACGAGATCCGGGTGCAGCCGTATTATAACGGCCCATGGGACTGCGTCCTCCGCTACACCGGAGCGAACGCCGGCAGCATCCCGGCAGCACCCAAACGCTCGGTCCTCAAAAAAGGGATGGCCGGCGAGGATGTGCGCGAGCTGCAGCAGAAGCTGGTCAAGCTCGGCTACGACACCGGCGGCACGGACGGCCAGTACGGCACGAAGACCTTCGTTGCGGTGGCCAAGTTCCAGGAGGCGCACAACATCACGCCCGTGGACGGCGAGGCCGGTCCGGTCACCATGGCCGTGATCGACAGCATGCTGGACGAGCTTCCCGCCGCCCAGGATCCCGCGCCGGATATCCGGGACACCCTCGCCGCGCTGGCGGCGTACCTGCAGACGCCGGAATTTTTGGAAGGCTTTGCACAGTATTTAGAAAGGGGTGAGTCCAATGGATAACTGGATCCGTCTGCTTACTGCCGTGGCCCCGGTGCTCGTGGCCGTCGTGACGATCATCCCGACGATCATCAGCAACCGCAAGAAGACCCAGGACAGCCTGCAGGCGATGCGTGACGAGATCGCTGCCGACATCTCCGCCACGAAACGAGAGGTCACCGACGTGCGCGACACCCTGAGCCAGCATATCCTCGACGACGAGGAGACCAACGCCAAGCTCGCCCGGTACCGGATCCTCCGCTTCTATGATGAGGTCTGCGAGGGGCGAAAGCACTCCGAGAGCCACTACGAGGACGTTCTGGACGACATCGACTTCTACGAAAGCTACTGCTCAGCACACAAGGATTTCAAAAACAACCGAGGAACCGCCGCGATGGAGCATATCAAAAGGACCTATGCCAAGGTCAAGGCAAAGGGCGGTTTTCTTACACACAAGGAGGAGCAAAATGAAACTCAATGACGGTCTGTACGACATTTTGAAGTGGATCACCATGATCGTGGTCCCGGCCCTCGCCACCGCCTACGTCGGCCTCGCTTCCGTCTGGGGCTGGCCCTACGCGGACGAGGTGGCCAAGACTTCGGCGGTGATCTGCACCCTGCTGGGCGCCCTTCTGGGCATCAGCACGGCCCAGTACAACAAGGACGAGGGCAACGGAAAGCACTTAAATTGACGCGTAGGGGGTAATCTTGGGGGTAATCTTCCCCCTCCCCTACCCCGCACAGCAAAAATAAAAAGCCTGTACCCATTGAGGATACAGGCTTTTTGCTTGGAGCTGGTAATGTGACTCGAACACACGACCTGCTGATTACGAAATAACGCCGGGCGAAATTCGCGGAGGCGTTGAAAAGTCTCGGTTTTTCTGAAGTGGCTGCGCCGCAGCAGTTTGCGGGTTTGCGAAGCATTGCGAAGAGATGCAAACAGCGGCGAAAAATCGACATCCCGCAGGGGGTACGCCGGGCGTTAAGGGTAATCCGGGGGTAATTATTCGCCGCCGAAGATCCGGTCGACGTCGGCGATCAGATCCTCCGGGGCGTGGCCCATGAGGTCGGTGTAGATCTGCAGCGTGACCTTCGGGTCCGCGTGGCCGGCGAGATACTGCACCCGTTTGAGATCCACGCCGCCGAGGATCAGGCGCGTGATGTAGGTGTGGCGCAGGATGTGCGGCGTCGGGTAAAAGTCCAGTGTGATGCTGTAGCGGTGGTTCCGGACCTTCTCCCCCAGGGCGCGGCCGGAAGCCGTGCTGCGGTGGTAGATCGCCTCCCAGCGGCGGCGGAAGGCCGTCAGCGTGAGGGGCTTGCCGGCGTCGGTGCCGTAGACGCAGCGGCGGCGCTTCTGCAGTTCATCGCCCGGCAGTCGGTCTTTCAGCTCGTGCAAATATTGCACCAACTGGCGCGGGATCGGGATCGTGCGGGCAGCGGCGTCGGTTTTGAGCACATCGGAGATCTCCCCCGCCGTATTCTCCGGCCAGCGGCACGCCCGGCGCACGGTGATGTGCGGGGCGGGGCCGTCCAGCTCCACCGAGTCCCACAGGAGACCGCAGATCTCCTCCCGGCGCATGCCGGTGTAGAGGCCCAGCTTGACGCAGGGCTCGACCGAGAGCCCGCGCACGGCCGCCAGCAGGTCCTCGGCCTGCTGCTCGGTGAGGGCCTTTTTTGGGGCGGCTGCCTTCCCCTCGGCACGGAGCCGGCGGGTGGGCAGCTTTTCGATCATGTCGGCCTCAAGGGCGGCGTCGAAGATCTGGCGCAGAACCTGCACGGTCTTACTCTGGGCGCTGCGGCTGAGGTGTGCGCGGGTGGCCATGACGGCAGCCACATCGTCGGAGTTGATATCGCGCAGGCGCTTGCCGCCGATGACGGGACAGATCACGTCGTTGATCTCATGTTTGACCATCTTGCGCATGCCGGGGCTGAGGTGAGGCTCGCGCCGGGCGTACCAGCCGGCAGCGTACTCGAAAAAGAAGATCTCCTCGGGCGGGACGGCTCCCGCCGCGGCGAGCTGGTTCAGGCGGAGCGTGACCTTTTCGGCAAGCTCCGCCTGTGTTTTTGCGTAGACATCCTCGTACTTGCCATCGGGCGTTTTGATGCGCTTGCGGTAATACTGACCGCCGGGGCCGTACTTCTTCGCAGCTTTACGGGACATTTTCACTCCCATTCCGTGCCCACTGTGGGCACGTTTTATTTTTGCAGATATATTATGCCGTTGACGACTCTGTAACGCCTTCCCTATAAGGACCGAGGGCGGTGTCGACAATGGTGCGGATCTCCTGCGGGGCGGCGTGGTAGGCGTCCAGGACGGCGGCGTCCTCCTCCGCGATCACGGGCACCGGGGACGAGCTACGGCAGAGCAGATAGTCCGCCGTGCAGCCGAAGATATCACAGAGCTGGCAGATGGTCTCCGCGTCGAGCCCACGGATCCCTGTCTCGTAATGTCCGACAGACTGGCGGTTTTTGTGCAGCCGTGCGGCGAGATCTTCCTGCCGCCATCCTCTCTGCTCCCGCAGCTCCCGGATTCGATTCATGTCATCCACCCCTTATACGCTGTTGGTGAAATTATACAGTATTTCCCTGCTCTTTTCAGCGTTTGCTACAAATTGTAGAGAATAAGTTAATTCGCGCTTGACATTCTACTGTTTGGAGCTTATATTGAGGCTACGCTACAGTTTGTAGCAAGCCCAAATACCCCACCGGGCGGCACGCACGCACCCGTTCGGCGGGGAGATCACGAAGACAAGGAGACGCGAACAAAATGAAGGAAGATCTGAAGAAACTGCTTTTCATCAAGGCCATGGCGGCGCTGGAGGCGTACCAGGCGGCGGTGTCGGCGAAGCCGTCCTCGCCCGAGACGAAGATCCGGCACGAGCGCTTTTGCGCGATCTGGGACATCATCGAGGACGCCGGGCTGGATCAGGAGTATGAGACATGGAAGGAGGGCTGAGTCCCTCCTCCCCTATATGCTGCCGTAGCGCAGTTGGCAAGCGAGGACGCATTATGCGCCAGGTCGTGGGTTCGAATCCCACCGGCAGCACCAATGGGCGGGATTTATAGACGGCAGGCCCTCCGGGGCTGCCAGCACGGCTCCCTACGCCCTGCGCCTCCCCTATCGGTGCAGGAAACGCGGTCCGGCGGCAGCGCTCCGGGCTGACACCAAGGGAACCGCCGCCAAAAGCCACATTCCGCCCACACCAGCGCAGCGGGGCATAACCTCACGCCTGCTTGAGGGAGCTGCGCTCTCCACCTGTCCAAGGCACGACCGACGAAGTGCCTCTCCCGCCGCCGCTCTTATCTCTCACGGCTGCGGGCGCAGCGGGATGACGTCCCGTTATATCGGTCACCAAATATCGGCTGCGGGCGAAGGCAGGACGCGTCACGCCCCGGGGACTGCTCACCCCCGGTGCGAACACCTCTTTCATGTGTTCCTTTCTGTTTTGTGTTTTCTCCCTATTCCCTCCTGCTGTTATCACGGCGCGCCCTGTCTTCGCGCACGACCGACAAACCCTCTCAGGCGCTACGCGCCAGCTCCCCCAGAGGGGGAGCCAAGAAACGGAGTTGAGACTATGACAAAATCGGATAATGCCCCCACGATCGGCACGCCGGAGGCGGCGGTCAGGAGCTGCGTGGCTCTGATCGCGAGCGTGACCGGACAGCCGGAGGAGCTGACCGAGCGGTACCTGGATCTCTACTACCAGGTGAGGCGGCAGGCGGAAGACGCCGCCGAGCGCGAAAAGTTCATGCGTTCCTGGAACGCCGACGGTACGTTGACAGTGCTGGCCGAAGACGTGCGGTCTGCGGTCACTACTGAGAAGGCGGATCCGGAGAAGCCGAAGGCGAAGAAGAAGGTGGACTTTGACGAGGTGCTCGCCTCCGCGAGTGCCGGAGCGAAAACGCCGAAGCCGGGGCCGTGGAGCAGCGTCAAGCGGGAGATCCGCGAGCGATTCATCAAGCTGCGCGGCGAGGGCATGACACTGGCGCAGGCGGTGAACCTGTCCGGCGGGAAGCTCAACGACGGCGAGGTGCTCGTCATCATGAACGGTGGCAAAGCTGAGATGCGTGTATACAACGCCCTCGAGGACGCCATGAACAAGTGGGAGAAGACGGTCAAGGCCGCCGACAAGACTGATTCTACAACGGAATGAGGTGAAAGACCACGGAGACCAACTGCGGAAATTTGTACTACAACGCAAGGAAGACTGCGGGGCTCACGCAGGAGCGCTGGGCCGAGCTGCTGGGGCTCTCGGTCGAGGCCGTGAGCCAGTACGAGCGCGGGACCATCCTCCCCTCCGACGAGGTGGTGCTGCGCATGGCCGAGGCCGCCGGGCAGCAGATCGTCTGCTACTGGCATCTGCTGAACAAGTCCCGCGTGGCGGGGCGAGTGCTGCCGGACATCAAAAAACGCCCCCTGCCGGAGGCGGTGCTCAAGCTTTTGGTGCAGGTGGAGGACTTCCAGCGGTCCGGGCTTGAGGATCTCAAGCGGATCGCGGCAGACGGGAAGATCTCCGGCGCGGACGAGTCCATCGCCTACGAGGACGCGCTGGAACAGATCCGGCTGCTCATCGAGGCAGCCTACGAGCTGCAGTACGCGGGAAAGGATTAAACGGAGAAGACGCGAAAGGAATGACATGATGACCGCGAAGATTTACACAAGTTTGCCGGGGATCAGACCGCGACGTCTGGCTCTCGGGATGAAGGCCGCGCACCTCGCCGAGGAGATCGGCGTGACCAAGCAGGCCTGGTTTTACTGGGAGAACGGCGACACCATGCCGTCGGCCGGGTATCTGCCCGCGCTGGCGGAGCTGCTGCAGTGCAGCATCGAGGATCTGTACAGGGATACGGAGGGAACGCGGGCCGCCGAGGGCGTCGGCCCCTACGGAGAAACGGAGGCGCGAGATGCAGACGACGCTGGTTAAAAAACCGGAGGCGGCGGCGATCCTGGGCATCTCGGTGCGAACGCTGGAAAAGATGATCGCCCGCGGGGCGCTGCCCGCTTACCGGGTCGGGCCGAAGATGGTCCGGCTGCGGCGCGAGGATATCGACGAGTATCTGGAAAGCCACCGGGCGGCGCCGGTCATCCGCAAGATCGAACCCGTGCGGCCGTGCCGGTACGTGCCGGGGATGAAGGTGGTTTGACCCTCTCAGGCGCTACGCGCCAGCGAGCTCGGAATGTCGCGCCGCGCGTCAGGATGCTCCCCCAGAGGGGGAGCCAAGAAAGGGGAAGAAAATAAAATGCCCTGCCGGGCGCGACCCCGGCAGGGCTGCAGTAAGGGCACAAGGCCCAGACCACGAAGACAAGAGTATTATACACGGCCTTGTGCTTTTGACAAGGAGTAAATCATGGAAGAAACCACGAAGACAGCGGCGGAGGCGGTAAAACCCGCCTTCTGGGCGGTGCTGCCGGCGGCGGTGCGCTATGACGAGGAACTGCCGCCGAACGCCAAGCTTCTGTATGCGGAGATCTCGTCGCTCACCGACCGGCGCGGCTACTGCTACGCCAGCAATGAGTATTTCACGCGCGTCTTTTCCCTCAGCGAGCGCACGATCCAGAACCTGCTGAACGCGCTCAAGCGCGGCGGCTACGTCCGGATCTCGGACGGCAGCGGCGGCAGCGGGCGGCGGAAGATCTTCGCGGGGCTTAATCCTCTGCTCGACAACCCCGCAGAAAATTGCGGGGTTACCCCGC
>Ga0326511_10001420_pt1 | contig 19830 bp, 15 predicted proteins | sample 0_2496_0518_D_FD_203701 | JGI IMG/M metagenome (GOLD analysis project Ga0326511, IMG submission 203701) | Bovine rumen microbial communities from UC Davis, California, United States - 0_2496_0518 | ecosystem: Host-associated > Mammals > Digestive system > Stomach > Rumen | place: USA... | reverse complement strand
GAAGAAAGAGCTAACCTTATCAGTCTGGCCAAGTAAGCCAACTTGATTTTTAACTTTTTCCTCGGCTATATGGAAAAATCCATCATAGGTGAATGGCAATTTCAACCAAGTGCAATCAGTCTCAATCAGTCGGCACATAGCTACAAAATAGCTAACTGTTTCAATGATACGTGTTAGATCACCGGCTCTGGCACCATCTACCTTAATTGAATCAGTAAGTTTATCCTTTTCTTCCTTCTGATAGGTAATGAATTTCTGATCTACAATATCACGTATCTGAAGAACCTGGCATAGAAGGTATGATAAACCACCTCTTTCAAGTGCCTTCAGTTCTTGGAATATCTTCACCTCTTCCTTGGTAAAAGTATGGCTCGGAACATCGCATAGAATAACACGATTAGCCAAAGCATTATCATCTCTTTGAGGTGCTTCCTGACCAAGAAGGATAATAGAAGTATTAACTTTGGTAGAAACGATATCATTACCGGTAGCGCTTCTTCTCTTCTGCTTGGTGTTACCATCATAGACAAGTGCCTTCAATCCTTGGAATTTCTCTTCTGATAGAGTCTTATCATTATACTCGTCAAAAAGCCAAGGAATATCTCTGAATCTCTCCAAGATGCTAAAGAATGCAGCTTCAGATATTTGATTCAAGTTACTGATATTGGTACCAGTTTTAATCCAGAGAGAACGACATGATTCACCGATCTGTGACTTACCGGAACTTGTTTGGCCGGTGAAGAACAAAGCCGTGAATTTACCTAACTTACTGAAGATGTTAGAACGGAAGGCACTCAGGAAGATGAATAGCAAACCCCACTTGCCATTATTATTGATTTTGTAAACTTCATCAAACAACTTTGCCCAATAAGCGAAAGAAACTCTCTTGTTCTGAGGAACATCCTGGTAGAACAACCACTTATCCTGTTCATACGGATCATCATCGGTTCTATCGTTGATATAGATTTCGCTAAAGGCTGGGCAATAGTAGGTATTATGGTTAAACTCTACCGTACCAAGATTATCCATCTTTTCAATCTCATATTGTCCGTACACCTCGTTTTCCTTGTTAGTAGGTGTTTCCTTATATGGTGCCAAGATAGCATTACTGAAGGCAAAAAATCCCTCTTGCTGTTGGCCTAATGTGTTCAGTCGGAATGCTTCTTTGAACTGAAGAGATAGCCATGTCTCTATGGTTTCCCACTCTGCTCCACGGTTCATGTTCTCAAGGTTGTAAGGTCCTTCTCTTTTCAGAGCCTTTTTGATTTCTGAGAATGAAGCAAAAGTGTCGGTAGTCCATTCAGCATACTTTGGCTTTATGGGCATCCCATTTCTGTTCTTATTAATAGAGTGAAGTCGAACTATACGTTTATTTGCATCAGGATTCTTATCATAGATATGAATCAATGGCTCAATGAAGAAATCACAAACTCTTCTATAGCTCTCTCCGTCTTCAGATCTGAACATATAACAGCCTGGCTCACCATTCTTTTTGAGCCTTGGGTAGAAATGGAATCTATCAAGCATATTCTTATATTCGGGGTTCTCAGTAACGTAATCAGGAACCCTTTGGTTATTGCTATCTTGGAAATCAAAAGAATCTTCATTTTCGCTGTTCTTCTTTTTTGGTGAAACCTTATCAAGAGTTTGTTTGATGATATCCTTCATCACTTTTTCTGTTACTCCAAGGCTACGCGACCATTCACCCATACGGCGAACTCTCTTAGCTTGTGGAGCATAAGCAATAACCTCGGATACTCTATCAAGATAAGTATCCTTGTCGCGTTCTGAAATATCTTCATCTGATATCTTAGCAGAATAAAGACCGACATACCAGGTAATAAAATCTTCTTCCTTCTGTGCATCTTCAACGATAGTGTTGAATCCATTCTTATAGAATGCCTTCAGGGTAATGATATCCTCATTCTCACGATTTCTATTAACATTTTCTGAAGGCAATATCATCTTCAGATTATTAGTAACAGTACGTACAATCTGAATATCACTATCTTGAGGTTTACCGACTGATAAGATGATAGGCTTGTTCTGAAAATCTTGAATGAATTGTTCCATAGAAGTTGTTAGCTCAAGAACATCATTTTCATCGTTGATGAGTTCCTTCGATTCTTCAATACCTTCGATATGGGGAGTGCTCATATCACCCTTGAGTATCTTGGCATTCTTCAAACCCTTGAAACTTGTCTTGAGTTCACGAACATCTACACCAGTTAGTTTCGATAGCTTCTTGATAAGCTGTTCGCGCATGATGTTATCTTGGATAATGGCAATATTCTCAAGTATAGAATTTATACCCTTCGCCATAAGAGTTGCATCTTCAGTAAATGTACCGTCAGGATTCTGAAGGCCAAGAGTCTTAACGTAATAATCAACCCAAGAGATAGTTCTGTTACTAACATAAATAGGGAAGGATTCTTGAGCACAAACCTTAATGAATTCGTCTGGGTCCATGCCATTAGGTAGCAGTACACAACTTACGTTGAAGCCATATTGGAGCAATGCTGTAACGTGTTCACGGGTGTGCTTGACACCGGCATCATCGCCATCAAGCATAAGAGTTATATTGTGGGTAAGTCTCCACAATATCTGCTTCTGATCATCAGTAAGCGCTGTTCCAGATAATGCTACCACATTATGTAGGCCGGCATTATAGCATGATATAGCATCGAATTGACCTTCAACACCGATAACCTTATCAAGTTGAGAGATTGATTTACGTGCTTGATACAAACCGAACAAGTTCTTACCTTTGGTGTATAATTGGGTTTCGCCCGTGTTCTTATACTTGGCTACATGGTACTTATCCTGGATCTCTTTTTCCAAGTAAGTTCTACCGGTAAAACCTATTACTCTACCATAATTGTCATAGAATGGAAATGTTATTCTTGCACGGAAAACATCTTGAAGCTCATGCTTACCTTCATTCCATACGGATAGGTTAGCAGCCTTCAAGGTATCCTCAGAATAACCCAATTTGAGAAGGTGCTGAGTAAGAACATTACTTGTGGCTGATATACCAGTGCCATACAAGCGAAGGGTATCATCAGCTACACCACGGCCTTTCAGATATTCAATAGCCTGTTCTACCTTATTCTCAGCAAAATATCTTTGAGCTTCCGAAAGAGCATTAAATATGCTCTCTCTGCGCTTCTCATTATCAAGATCTTCCTGTGTTCTCTCTCTCTCATGTAATTCTATGCCAAATTTTTGAGCAAGGTAACGGCAAGATTCCATGAAGTCAAAACCTTTGAGCTTCTGAATAAATGAGATAACATCACCGCCTTCTCCACAACTACCGAAACATTTCCAAGTCCACGTACCTTTTTTGTTGGATACATAGAATGAAGGTGTCTTTTCATTATGGAACGGACAACAACACTTATAAGCTACACCGGCTTTTGTCAGTGTTATACCTTCGTCAGCCATTACCTTGGGTAAATCGGCTGCACTTTTAATTTTTTCAATTTCAGAATTTTCAAGCATCATTCAAATCATTATCATTATTTATTCGCCACCCAAGATTTTACCTTATGAGGTAAATCCTTAATGGCTGGCTTTAGGATATTCTGTAGGGAAACTCCATAGTGACACTGGATTATAGTACCATCGAAATCCCACCAGGTGTACTTGGTATTATTCAAAAATGCGAATCTTGAGAAGTACTTGAGAAACTTATCTTTCGTCTCTGCAGTCGTATGTTTGATGACATCGAAGCACTCTCCATCTTTCATCCGAGCCATTCTGGTGGCTACTCTTTCGTAATAGTTCCAGTCCATACGCGGAATGTGTAATTAGAGATATTGCCATCTTCATAGTTCACAAGCAGACCTCTATATTTCATCTCTTTTAGCATAACATCATCGCTATCTCTTTGGGCTGGTTGACAATCACTCTTCTTCAGAGTTCGCCAAATAGTATATAGTAAGTCTCTATTCAAATCAGAGTTTTGAAGAGTAATAAATGCCATGTTTTCCTCATGAAAATGAGTATAACCATTAACACTACCATTACCGGTATATCTAAGTTCTGCTTCAAGTTGTTCAATGAATTCGGTGATGTGATCATCGAATAGTGCAAGAATCTTAATAGTACATATACCCGTATCTTCTTCTAGTTTCTCAGGAGCTAACTTAATAGCTTCGCAAATCAATTTTCGGCCTTTATCTTCGATTAAAAGTTTTGGTCGAGGGGAAACAAATTCCCTAATCTGTGTTTTATCTTCTTCCATGATATCTACAATATTTATTCCTTTAATTAGAAGAGGCTACAAAGGGAATCGAACTCTATGCAAGAAGCACCTACCATATTAGTTGTAGCCTTCGCCATCGCCATAGCATTAGTTGAAGTTTACTTTTTCGCCACTAATAAAAACCTTATTCTCACCAAATCTTCCAGATCTTATCAGTTGGTACCGCATATTTTGCAAAAACGTTCTCAATAGCTTCCTTTGTGTCGATAGGGATATTCTCCCAATCTTTCATTCTCCGCCACCACTGTTGCCGTGACACCTCTCTGTTAAATATAACTCGTTGAAGTTCGGCTTTAGCACTTGCTATATCTTTAGCTTTTAATTCGTTGATTCCTGGCTCGAACGAATAGTGCTTTTTGGTAATAATTGTTTCTCTTTTCATTTCTTTTTATTAACTTTGTAACATTCAGATGTAACGTATGTTGCAAATGTATGGAAAATTTTCCATACTGTCAATACCTTATATGGAGAAATTTCCATATTTAACAAATGATAAGATTTGAACAAACATTATCTTCTAATGTTGCATAAAGATGAAACAAGAAACCATTATTCAGCAGAGACTAAGAAGAATAGCCAAAGAACTAGAACTAAGTGATAGAGCATTCGGCCTGTCATGTAATTGCCGTGAGGACCTGATAAACAAAACCGGCAAAACTATCTCTAATGAGGTAGTATGGAAGATTTACCAGGCTTACCCTAACATTAACCTATACTGGTTATTGTTCGGAGAAGGTGATAATATCTTCCTTGGTGATGATAATTTAGCCTTAAATCGCTTTTTTATGGATGAATTTAAGCACTTAAAAGTGGAAAATCGTCAATTAATTGAGGAAAATGCAGTGCTTAAATCACGCTTGAGCGCCTTACATACTAAGAAAAATCAAGATTAAGTACTCGGTGAAATATCGGTGATTTTAGCCGTATTTCACAAAAATTGCCTATTGATTATCAGTCACTTATATAGTAGCATTGAGCGAATTATATTCGCCTAATCCCGACAGAAATTAGCCTAACTACCTTTATATATAGGCACTTAGGCTAAGTCGCACCTAAAGTACTCGGTGATAACTCGGTGATAATTGATAGGCATGGTCAAAAATATAAGGCTATGCAAAAAAAATATGTTTCAAATTTAGATCCAAAATCCTTCATCAACTCTCTGAAGGGATTCACCCAGCCTACATTTCATCAGGCGAGTGAATGCTATGTATCATTTTCTTGTTTTAATCCGGCCACCGGAAAAATGAAGCTCAAGAAAATCATGCTCGGAAGAATAAAAGGAAAGAAGAATCAAAGATTATATGCTGAGAAGCTAATGAATGAACTTACCCAAAAGCTAATTATGGGATGGAACCCTTGGGTATGTGCTGAAGCGCCTTCTCAATATACTCCTTGGGCCGAAGCCTTGAAGCGATACAAGAACTATCTTATCAAGGTAGCCGGTGATGATGGATATAGAGACGAAACGATAACATCTTATACAAGTAGGGTTCGTATCCTTGAACGGTGGATTAGTGAAAAGAAGATTCAGCTATACTACAGCTATCAATTTGATGAGAATATAGTAGAGCAATTCCTTGAGTATGTATGGCTTGATAGGGATAACAGCATAAGAACCAGGAATAACTACCTTGTCTGGCTGAAGCACTTTGCAAACTTTCTCATAGAACGGCACCTTATATCAGTGAATCCTACCGATAATATAAAAGCAATCAAGAGAAGGGAAACAACCAAAAACCGTGATGTTATTCCGGAGAATGTTCTATCAAGGATTCATGCTTACCTGGAAGAGAAGAACAAGTTCTACCTCTTAGCCTGTTCAGTTCTTCACTACCTGTTCATTCGACCTAAGGAAATGAGCTATATTAAGGTAGGTGATATTAACATCGAAAAGTCTACCATAGTCATTCATGGAGACCATGCAAAGAATCATAATGATGCTGTAGTTACTATTCCAGATCATGTTCTTAAGCTCATGATAGAACTTGAGATTTTTAAGGCACCAGGTAACTACTATCTATTCAGCAAATCATTTCGCCCAGGTAAGGAATATGCTTCTGAAAAATGCTTTCGTGACTGGTGGGTAAGACACGTAAGACAGGATCTAAAATTACCAAGCGAATATAAGTTCTATAGTTTGAAGGATACGGGCATAACTAATATGCTTCGCGCGAATGCCGACATACTTACAGTAAGAGACCAAGCAAGGCACAGCTCTATATTGATAACGGACCAATACACTCCCAAGGATATCAAGCAAGCTAACCCATATATCATAAGGTATCAAGGTGCGCTATAAAAAAAATAAGGTAGCCTGATTTCTCAACCAGGCTACCTTTAGCTTTAAAAATCTAATACATACACTAACAAAAACATCAACTAGAAATGAAACATCATGAGTTTATTATATCCGCGTATTCTTTGCGAACGTCAAAGCAAGGGCAAGCCTTAATCCATTCTGAAGGATCCACCTTACCATTATTGTTCGTATCAGGCGAGATATCGCGATGGCCAAGGATTTCAGCCTTCGGAAACTTAGCATGAAGAACCTTCACCAATGTGCGAAGCTCTTCCTTCTGTGCTTCGGTCCTATTGTCGATAGGTTGCCATTTTCCTTTGGCATCTTTGAATACTCCGCCCACATAAGCAATATTGACGGCTGTAGAGTTATAGCCATGCACACCATTACTTACCTTCTCTAATGGCCACATTTGGTGCCGTGTACCATCCTCGGTAACTACGTAATGATAACCAGGCGCCGACCATTGTTTACTCTTGAACTCTGCTTGCAATTCCTTCACACCCCAAGTTTGAGGTGAAGCCGTGCAATGAATGAAAATTCTTTTAATGCTTCTCATCTTCTATCTTTTTAGTTTCGATATATCGTTTCAGCAGAGGAACCCTCTCTAAGAATTGAACCGATAGAACGTAATATACGAATCTGAACAAGTCATACATGGTAGATGTTCTTGGAAGAATGATCAGAACATTCCGAACGATATTTCTTGCAAAGAACCATGTAGTAGCATAACATAACCAGCTAGTTAGCTGGTTAGATAATGCAACCTTATCTTGTAGTTTACCTACCACATACATAGCAGCCACGATAACGAAGAAAATAGCTATCTGGTGGAAGAACTGAATAGCCTTCCGGTTCTCCCAGGCTATCTTCTTTTTCTCTTGTGGCTTACGGCCGTTAGTTACTATATCTGCAGTAAGTCCGAAAAAGAAATTCAGCAAAAACAAAATAAACATTGCCAACATAAAATTGAGAATAGGTGCATAGTATCCGGCAATGAATGTTACAAGCACTACAAATAATCTTTTAATCTGCATCAGCATCTCCATACTTAAATCCTTATTTTTAGATATGGCAAAGTTAAGTAATGTAACGCGTGTAACATAGGACAATTTAGTTTGTAGGATTTCGGTGTGATTTTGTAGGTTTTCACCCTTTTTTGTAGGAAAACAAGTGTTAATTTCAGTAATACCGAAATTTGTTAATTTGATTTTAACACGCAAAAACGGCATTTTTGTAATCTCTGGAATAGCAAAAAGAATCACAACAATAAAAAATAGGTTCCAAAAGTTGTGAAACCTATTTTTTCTACTCCTACACTCCTACAGTCCTACAAAAGTGAACTAGTAGTGCAAAAAAAATGCTGCGAATCTCTCGATCAGCAGCATGAAGAATGATTTCTGATTGAAATGATGTTATATTAAATGCTCTTTTTTGAGCTTTTCTTCTATTGCCTGATTTATGAATTTGTTTTTATTCTTGATGCTCTGAAGAGCAAGCCAGGTACGTTCGTGTACCTTTAATCCGACTTGCACCAAATCAGAACTTTTTGGTCTACCGCCTTTTGCCATGATCTAATTATTTTGGTTATGGCAAAATTAGAAATTAATTTCGGTAATACCGAAACCCGTTAAATATTTTTAGCACTTTAGTGATTCTATCTTCTTCATTTTCTTTTGATCTCCTCTATTATCTTATTTTTTAAATATACTGCTCCATAGCTACAATATTACTCTTAATTACTCTTAATTACTCATAATTACTCATGATTACTCATCAGTTGTACAACTCTTACTCAGTGAATTTCTTTCACTTCAAGTGTGTCAATAAAGATAAGAAGGTGTTGAAGTGCGTCTATTTTCGCTTCAATCATCGACACAGAATCAACCCAATATGTATTATTTCTGTCTATTTTAGCTAATATCTCTTTGTAGTTAGATATGTAGCTTTCTATCTCTGCCTTTACTTCTGATTTTCTTATATATTGTTCCATATTCTATTTAGTTTCGTTATACCATTCCAAAAGCCAATTTTCAAGTTCTCGCTTTCGTTTCTTTGGTTCTTCCATAGTTGCAAAGATAATAAATCTTATTTATTGTCGGTACATTAATTAAGATAAAGAGTATAAAAAGAGAGTTACCCATCTGGATAACCCTCTTAGTTATATTACTATGTGTTCCATCAAAATAGTGGAAAAATCTAAACTCACTTACTTAGTGTCAGATACCCAAATAATGGGCTAACTGTTGATATGGCGATTAATCGCCATTGTTCTAAATTGAATAGTTTTTCCATGATTTTCTTTTATAAAGACAGCCACCGAAGTGACTGCCTTTGTGTTGAGTTATTGCAAGAAGTATTTACACCTTATACAAATCTAACATCGGCTTTCTTTTACGATAAACTTCTGACACAGGTTTTATAGTAGATAATGTATTTGCGTACTCAATTATTTCTGCAAGATTAGCAAAAGATGGAGTAGTTTCATCAACAGTTCCACTATTATCAAACATATGACCATGTGTACCAAGTATTATCCAGCCGCCAGTGTTGAAAGCATTTAGTATTTTATTTTTCCAATAGGTTTTTGTTAAACTCTGTGATATTGTACTAATAAACAATCTACCTAATTTCATCGGGTCTACCGAACCTACATTTGCATCTGGACCAGATGCAGCTATTCCGTATTTCACATGAGAGCGACACATTTCTACTGCTTCGTCATTACTTCCACTACCTCCTGGATAAATAACGCAATTACTGTCAAGAATACTATCTTCCTTAAATAGCCTCATACCGCTACACAATAAATATTCAATATATTGTCTCCCTTGGTATGTACCTGCTGATTCTGATGAATACCATCCTCTATGAACAGGATGATGCTCACAATGAAAACCTGCATTTTCAACTTCTTTTATTACAGCAAGTTGTTCACTGGTAAAGGAAAATGTAAAATCTGTTGGATATTCACCAGTTCCTCCTGTGGCCCTTGGGATAAGTCCAAAATCAGACCTGAAACCAAGCTGTAATCCAAGATTCTTAATTCTTAGAACAGAATCAAGCTGGAAATCGTCATCTACCCAAGAAATATCTGGAGTATTAAGTTTTTCAATAACAATTTCTTTATGTGACTTAGATAGATTTAGATAAGAATATAATGTCGGGCTATTGGCAATATTAGATACCGTATTCCAATCAATTAGATATTTGGTATCTACTGATGCTATTACACGACTTGTTGGTATAGCATCCCAATCAACAAGCACATATCCTGTAAAATCATTGTTTGTAGATTTTATTATCTTTACTCCTGTAGCATTAGCCGAGGTAGAATTAAAATTTAGCACTTTGTGTGGAGGATTTTCGCCACCAACAAAGAAAGCAATACCACTGTCATTACCGCTACCAAAATTTTTTCTAATATCTCCAAGTACTATATTATTTTCATCAATAGCACTGCCATTTTGTTTTATAAGATATATTTCTCTTATTGCCAAATTGACTTGTTTATGTAAATCAGACTGTTTTCTTAAAGGCAATTTCCAAAAATTTTTCCTTGATTTTAAATTATCATTATTAAGAGCATTTCTAATTGCATCTAATAGCGGATAGTCATCACCAAAAGGATATGTAAAAGGAAAACTTTTATCAACATCAGATTTTAATATCTTATTAGTACATAAAGAAATTGTTCCAGTTACTCCAGAACTTTGATATTCATTAAGAGGTAAATTATTAAGACTACTACTGGTGATTAAATAATAATCTTCATATTCTGTTTTACCAGCACTTAACCAACATAATAATGTATTACCTCGATAAATTTGAAAATTTATAGCAGAGCCAGCAGCTATTCGTAAATTTAAATTATCATTAGATGTAAGACCATTTAAAGTTAATTGTTTAACATATAGTAAACCAGTATTAGATAAATTTTTAATATCGGTAATATCGGAATTTAAAATTCCATGTTCCTTAAAAACCTTTATAATTGGAAAATTATCAATGTCCGTTACATAATTCACATCAAGACAATAGACTGGATTTATTACTCCCATAACCTGGCCATCATCTATAGCAGACCAATCAACTAAACAATAAGAGCCATGAGAGCTCACAATCAATTCTAATGAATCACTTTTCTTGATTGATTCAAAAGATTCATATGATGTTGTATCTGACGGTGTTTGGCTATTATAAAAATTTATACTCCATTGTACTGAATTAGCTCTCTTTCTAATATTACCAATACATAATTTATCTATATCAAGTTCAACAGTAGGACTAATCCACAATTCTTTGATGAATTTATTAATTATACCACTATAATAACCAAGGTTAGAAGCCAAAATCGAACGATAATAATTTTTATTGAGAATAATACTACCACTCTTCACCAGATTATCACTTCCTGCAGTAGGCTCTTCATCAATACCCTGCCATGTAGTAATAGTTAACCACTGACTAATATTGCTACCTGTAAACTGATAGGTCTGAGGGTTTCCGTCTTGGTCAAGATATGTTATGATTAAACCAACCTTACGTTTATCAGTTGGAACCGCATTAGCAGCATACTTGTTAGTATCATCATCGATACCAATAAGGCCGGCATACTTCACACCATCGTTAACCAGGCTAAGAGTATTCATATCGCTCTTAACACCAGTAAGGCTAGTATTCAGAGCAGATTCAGCAGCCTTGGCTCTTGTTTCCTCTGCCGTAACAGCAGCAGCAGCAGCATTCTCAGCAGCCTTCGCCCTCGCCACCTCAGAACTCAAGTCACTTTTCACTGACGATATTTCTTGCAAAGAACCTTCAGAAAGTTCATCAATGTTATTCTGAAGCTCATCCTTATCGTCAGAACTCTTATTGATCATATCCTTGAGGGTGCTTCCCACAAGATCAGCCGTATTAGAATTAGGCGCGGTGTTGGTCCTAATCTCTTCGGCACTGGCTAATAATTGTTCTTTCGTTTTACTCATTTTCAAAAAGATTTAATCTAACTATTACAAAAATAATCATTACATTATCAGCTACATAGGACACATTTAGTATCCTATATAGGCTGTAATGATAACATCGCCATTAACCGATGGTATTGATATATAACCCTTGCGGTCATAAGTTAGTTGAATCTGCTCAGTCTCATCATGCCAAACATCATCGGTAACATCTACTCCGGCCATCTGCACCTTAACGTGCAGAGACCAACCAGCATTATATCTGTATCGCCTGTCTTGTCTTAGGTAGCAATACCATGAGTTACCTTCTACAACTTGTTCATCATAGCCGGAAGTTATCTCTATATTGGTAGCATTTATATAGACACTATAGGTAGTTTTTCCACCGATGTTATTAATGCCGATAGGATAGAATGTGCCTTCGCATATCTCGGATACCTTATTATCATCGAACTGATACTTTAGTTCCTGGCAATAGTATTTCTTGTTTCCTATGATAAAGATATCGCGCGGATCATATCTTTTCAAACACTTGAACTTGATTTTTATCTTCTGCTTCAAATCGACTGAAGGATTCTTGCTATAGCGAGTCTTGAACATACCTCGTTCACCATTAATAGCCAGAGTGTATGAAGGATTACCTAAATCGGCTAGTCGGCCATCCTTCCAAACCAAATCAGTAATAGCCGTTACTCGCTCATGGCGAAGCTGAACTTCATTGGTAGCAGCAACAATAGGAATCTGAATGCTATCTTGTTCTGCATTAATTGTTGGATCCTCCCAGGTAACCTTCTTGGGACCGAAAAAGATACCAACGAACATTGCATCAGGTTCCTTGTTATCCTCGCCTTCATAGCCACTGGTGATATACTTATTGATACCTTCCTGGCTACTACTATCACTTGTAGAAGGCTGAGTATTATAAGTGCCTACATATTCGATTTTCGGCCAAGGGAGATAAGGCATAGGAAATTGCAGAGCCTTATTGTTTGAGGTCGAATGGTCAAAATACAAGTGGCTTGACATTTCCTGGACTGGAACTATCTTCAATTTAGTCTCATCGGCATCTTCATTAAGAAATCTCTGGCCGAACTGATTAACGATAGACACATCTACCAAATCATCTTCGGCTTTTCTGAACACATACCAATTATCTTCCGTGAATATCTTGAGCTTATAAAATTTGATGGTGTTCATGGCTGTGGTAATAGTAGACGGTACCGATGTTGCATTAAGGAAATCCTCACTATCTGTGATAGCCTTGAACAAGTCGGCATATTGCTTGGTATAATACGTATTACTCCAAGTTTTAGGTGTAACCTCCTCTATTCTACAGGCATTGACCAAGTCTTGACCGATGGAAGCATACTTGTAGAATTCATCGTTATCTGCATCCGGGAAATCATAGCTGATATTGTTATTCACATAGTTATAAGGCAACTTTGCATCCGTTTCCGAATAATCCTTATTTACCTTGCTATAGATATCGCTTGATTTGATACTGGTAATGTGGTAGTCCTGGTAGAACTCGTTCACCTTGCACACATTAACCACCTTACTCTCCTGGTCTATATCAAATAGCACATTGCAGAATTTCTCAACCTCATCAATGAATTCGGAGATAGTCCAATCAGGAAGCATGAGCGAATAATACTCGAAATTGCTTCGCTGAACAATAACTATCTTTTTCAGTAATTCATCTTCAGCGATAGCATTCTTCCCAACCGTGTATCCTAACGATTCTATGAACATTCTTACGATAGCATGAAGGTAAGGCATCGGGAATGCGTTGTCCGTCTCCATGGTTATTCCAGTCGCATAGGGGAATCCTTGGCCAGTCTCCGTGAAATTGATTGTTATATCTGAAGAAACAAATGGCTTCAGATAATATTGCTTCTTATCCTCGTCATTCCACTCATGGAAGCCGGAGAACTGATATGGTTCATACTTGGAAGGGTTATAGTAGCAGAAAGGCGAGAACACGCAATCTGCGTTTTCATCGGTCCATGTGGACCGCATAAAATCAGCGAAAGAGGAACCGGTAAGATTAACCACCTTGCCAAGATACAGTTGGCGAATCTTAGAACGTGTTCCGGCCAAATAATTCAGCTCACTATTACCGGCTACTATCTGAATCTTGGCACTATCATTATTGATCTGAAGGATTATCTCCGTGCCATGAAGGATAAGGCCACGTTCATCAGTCATGATAGCATCCCTATTTGAAGGGATACTATCTACATCAATACGGTGGATATTCTGATATACCAGTGCATTCTGAGGATCGTGCAAGTCTATATCAATATCCATGGTATGTTCACCTTGCTTAGTGAAGAACGGGTTTTTACTGACAAAGATGGCATTCGTCTCTGCTGACAAATGAACCTCTTGCTTATCTATGAGTAATCTTATAGCCATAACATTATCTGCTTACATTTTTTTCCATTTTAGATACTAAATCTTGAGCCTGATTCACACCACCATTCCCGGTAGCATAGGTAACGGCTGTAATAGGCTGAGAGAGTCTTGATTCAAGTCTGCTAATCGTTACCGATAACTGAGCCATGAGCGCCAAGGAAGCACCATTATCGGTGTTCTTGGTTGCCTGTGTACCAGGTCTACCTTGGTATACTCCGATAACATCTTGAGGGGTAAGATTCTGCACTGTTCCACTTTTCTGAGCACTATCAATAAGATTCAGTACCGGACGGATAGATTCATTTTTTACTGCGCGTCTGTTAGCAACAAACTCGTTAGAGTGAACAACTCCTTGAACCTGGTCATGTTCCCCATCAGCCGTAAAACCACCTTGCTCAAATCCGTTAGCTATACCCTTCACAGCAGCGAAGGCAGCTTTAATTAAAGCAGCTTCAGCAGCAGCCTTGGCGATACCCAAAAAACCAAGTGTACCGATATTCCTAACGGTACGTTCGGCCATAGAAGCGAGTGTTACCTTCTCCAAGAAATCAATAAGAGTAATAAGCATTCCCTTCAAGAAATCATGCCAAACAGCAGACTGGCCACTCATAGACTTACCAAGAACCTCGCCAATAGCACCACTGGCATTGACAACCAGATCTTGTGTAGCAATCCAGTATTCCTCATTCTTAGCAAGTTTGCGATCATTTTCTTGTTCTTCGATTTCCTTCTGCTGTTCTTCGTATTCTTTTTTCGCTTGAAGATCCTCTTCCTGGCACCTGTCAATATACTCCTTCAGATTTTCTTGGGCCTTCTGTTCAAGTTCCATACGCTTCTCTTTTCCAAGGCCGACAATCTGAAGCTGTTCATCTATATATTGGCGCTCGGCATCCAGCATAAGTGAATCATATTCCTTCTTGTCAGTGATCTGCCCTTCATTCCATAAGCGCATAATATTGGTTCTCTCCTGTTGATAATTCAAGGCAATCTCAGCCATAGCCTTCTTAATGCGCTCGGCCTCTTCCTTGGCCTTCTTCTCTTCCTCGGTTTCCTTCTTGTCAACCTTCGGAGTATATTTCGTAGATTTTGTGTTGGTGGTGGTGTCTACCTTGGTAGTAGGCGCTACAATCTTATGAGTAGATAGCTTATTTTCCTCACTTACTATCTTTTCAAGTGCCGTTCCATATTGGCTGATTTGGTTATTCAGATAATCAAGATCAGCCTGTCTCGCCTTACGTGCTTTCTGGTCGAATGATGTTTCTTCGTACCAGCCGTGTAAGGTACCGGTACTCATGAGGGTTTGAACTGAGTTTCGGATTTTCTCAAAGTATCCTAACAGCTCATCACCATTGGTCTTGTATGCCTTATTGTTCAGATCAAGTTTCTTCTTCTCAAGTTCTTCGATCTTAGCGCGAATAGCCATAGCTTGAGCATTAAGAATAAGGCTTTTGGTATAATTCGTTACCGCGTTACTTGCTTCCTGGGAATTGATGTTTTCAAGGCGAAGGTTACCCAGGTACTCCGGACTAATTTTGTTGAGCTTTTCTATAGCAGCCATACGAATGGCATCGCTCTTGGTTTTGTCTCTGGCTATCTTCATGAGAGATTCAACCTCAGTAGCTTCCTTCTTACTATTAACGATAGCTTGTTTTTGTAACTTGTTGAGTTCCTGATTAACATCTACTTGCTCGCCTGCAGCAGCATTGTAAGCAAGCACACCTGCAGTAAGTGCTGCCAAGGCTGCTGCTACCATAACATAAGGATTAGCCTTTGTTACCGTGTTGGCTAATGCTTGTGCTGCTGCCATTGCCTTGGTAGCTATGGTATTCGCATTAACGGCTACCGTGAAGGTTACAAGTGCTGCCGTAACTGCAAGGATAATTTCTTTATGTTTGGTGGCCCAAATAATAGCTTCAGCAGAACCTATCTTCATTTCGGTGAACATTTCATCGGCCTTATCCTTAATCGGTAAAAGTTCCTCACCAAGTTTCTCTTGCGCGTTGGCCAACTCTGCCGTTCTTCGTGCTGAAATCTCTGCTGCACTTGCATAATGTTCTCCGGCTGCTGCTGCATCCTTGTCAATAATCTTAGCTACAGCTTGCGCCATATCAGAACCATCCTTCATGTTGTCTCGAATCTCAGCAGCCGACAAACCAAGGTTATCAAGGATAAGCAAACTCTGACGGCCTAAACCGGTAATAATAGAGTCTGCCATATAATCAACACTCTGACCCATTTCGGCTGCTCTCTGCTGTGCGAATGCAAGCAAGGTGCCAAGAGTTTCAAGGTTTACATTCAGATTCTTGGCTGTAAGGGCATACTGCATCAGGTTCAGATCTGAAATGGTTCCATGAGTAGCCTTACGAAGATTATCAAGCAGAGTAGGCTGATTCAGTTTATCGAAGGCTCGTTTCATGCCATCTGCCTTCTCAGCCATTTCTATACCTTCATCGACAATAGATTTCATATCAGCGATAAATTGCTGAATCTTATCCGATGCAAGGTTACCGATAAATGAAGCAGCAGCCGTGCCCATGAATCCTAATTGCTTGGTGTTTTCCTTGGCGCTGGTTCCGACTTCCTTCAGTTGTTTGTTGTGTTCAGTAAGAATTGAATTGAGCTGACGAATTTTCTTGCCGTGCTCTACATATTCATCACTACCGATTACCATCTTATTCTGTTCTGCTCTCAGCCTTCTGAGTTCAGCGCGAATAGATTTGGCTGAGTTCTCAACTTCTCGGCCATCTATATATAATCGGACTGTTCTGTTAATCGTTCTGTCTGCCATACTATCTTACATTAACTGTTATGCCACTATAATTCTTGGTGATCGTCATTTTGTCGAACTGATCCAAAATCTTCTTAGCTGCTCTATCACCGAAGAAATCACCATTAACGTTAGCTACTTCCTCAATGTTATCAAGGATAGCCTTATCAAGCCAATCAAGAGAGTTACGGGTATTTTGGCGCTTCTTCTCTTCTGGAACCCGAACTACATAAGAGCGGATATCTTTGTTGGAATATCCGTTTTGTCGAAGATGCTGCCAAATAGCATCTCCTTCGTGAGTTCTCGAACCTCTCACCACGAATCCACCTTCTCTAACCCAACCACGGCCAACTCCATAAGCGAGGAATACACCGGAGCGATTAAATCTAAATGATATCCACTTGGTCACACCTAAATCATCCTTAGATGTTTTTACTGCAAGAGAATCCACTAACTTAACATTGAGTTTGGAATCCTTATACCTTGGTGCACCCGAATGAGTCTTAGCATTAACAGTAGATTTAGCCTGGGCAACAACTTTGTTTCCCCAGGCTAACATCTTCGCGTTGAATTGCTCCACCGTCATTAAGTTATCTTTTGGTGTTTCCATCTTAATTAGCTATCTAATTCGTCATTGAATGCTTCTTTGTCAGGTACCCCGCACCAAGTTTCTTTATATGTGAATGCTACCCGGCAACCATATAGAGCATCATCTTGATTCTGTATTGGTTCTACCGTAACATTGATGATTTCTATACCGCTAAGATAGCTATATTCTTGCTTACGACTATCGGACAGAATTCGACCAAATATGTTATCTGCTGTACGTTCCATTCTTGCGATGGTAGCTTCTATCAGTGGAGTATTTCCAGTATCATCTACATGATCAAGAATAGCTATCATGCACCTATGCGTTCTGAACATCGCACCAGGTTGACCACTGTACGTATATTGCAGATCGGCAAAGTGCAAGCAAGGATAGTGCAATACATCAGCCAACTTTATATCCTTATCATCCTCCAAGAATGAGAAATGGCATTCTGTATCAGTATGCCCGATAGCTGTAGCTATTCGGGCAATGTGTTCAAAGTAATTTGCAAGTTTATTTTCCATGAGCTTTGAGTTTAGCTTGATTATAATCATGTATTCGCTTGTTCATGATACGGAAGGCATCAGTAGCTTCCATCGTTTTATATGCTTCAGCATGAGCGATATCATCACCTACAAAGTTATCAAAAACATTCAGCCAATCGGTAGACTTATTGTTCTTGGCATCCTTCTCGGTTGACTCTGGGAACAGAAGAGGGTAAGCCTTTGATAAGAAATTCTTAATCATGGACCAATTAAGGTAAGCGCCCACCTTACGATCATAGTCTTGTTTTCTCATGAATAAGGCATTTGCTTCAATATCTGCCAACTTGGTTTTCTTATCTCCTGGTTCGACAAAATAAGCCGTATGAGGTGCTAAGTATAGCGCACCTAACATATTATCCACGTTAGGCATGATAGCTTCTCCTATTTCATCCTTTGCACGGGAATAGTAGGTGTCTACCGTCATGAATTGCTGTAGGGAAACACCTTCAAGCATATCAGCCGGAGCAACCAGTTTTCCGAAGTTCTTGATAATAAACTTACTGCAAGATGCTTTCTTAGCGCTCAAATATTTAGCCTTATTGGTCAAGCAATACTTATACCAATCATCCAAATCTTTGGCTAAGTTTCTCTTAATACCGTACATTGTTTGGAAGAATACACTATCAGGAACTTCAGCGCCAGCACTAATCTTAGAGATAAGCAAGAACTGTTCTTCGTTCATTTCGCTCCAGTGCTGTGGAGCAGAGCATTTGAAATGGCGCTTCATACCTAACTTGTTGTGATAGTCAAATTCTACAGTAATCATAAGCTAAAAATTGTGGTAGGCCGAAGCCTACCTGGTTATGCGAAAAATGCTTTTTTACCATCGTTATTTCTATCAAGCGCATGAAGAGGTGATGTAATCTTGTTCTCTTCATTCTGAAGGTTAGCATTAACGAATGTGGTGAGAGAGGAAATAAAACCATCGAGAGCCTTCTGAGCATCATTGATCATAAGTTGTAGCCTTGCATCGCTGTCCGGCTGGGAAGATTCTGCAAATGATGATGACGTGCTATCAGCTTTATAGAACACACCCCTATCAGTGATGGTTCCGGTAGTTCTCAGCATCTCAAGCACAGCCTTCATGGTCAGAACTTTGCCGCACCTCAACCGGAGTTCCTTGAAAACATCGCTACCTACTTGCTCGGTGCCGACTTCGTACCATGTGGAAACATTATCTTCAGCATCATCCTTCAGATAAGATTTCAGCGCGTTGTAGAGGTTTGTTCCCAAGATCGGCATCAACAAGAGCTCTTCGATGGTATCCATCTTAGCCTTGAGCGCCAGGAACAATAGATAACTGTAGTGAATGCCGTACACCATCTGCACCTCTTCTACTGAGCGAACAATACTACCGGCTACCTTTTTGTAAGTATCAGTAGCCTTGAATAGAATGCTATAGGTTGTACCCGTCTTGTCATAGAACAACATGGCTAACATTTCATCTATGGCATTATAGCCTTTATTCTGAAACGACTTACGAAGGTTATCTTCCTGATATTTGTATGTAGGCGCGAATGTTCCGTTCTCGCTTGTCTGGCGCTGAAAACCTTGGTCAGTAATACGAACATTCAGTTCATCGAAATTAGTGAAGAAAGCAAGATTGCCGATAGCCTTACGCGTATAGTACATCAATTTCTTCTCGAATGGTGTAACTTCTTCCTTCTCATTGATCGCTTCAATAGCTTCGATAAGTTCATCTCCCAATAATGGCTGAATAAACTCATCCTGTGCGTTCTGCAAGGGAAACTGCATCTTTGACCACGATAGGCCAGTAGAGATAGGCATAACCGCCTTTAATTCTCCATTTTTAAAATTCTGTTCTGTGAAAATCATAGTCTTTAGCTTAAAGTTTTTTGGGTGCCGGCACCGGTATCCAATGTTGTAAGAATTGTATTTCTGAATCGGAGCTGAACTTCTTCGGTGATATTGAACTTCATCTTCAAGAATAAGTTGAGAGGATCCAAAATATTTTGGC
>Ga0326511_10001419_pt1 | contig 19841 bp, 43 predicted proteins | sample 0_2496_0518_D_FD_203701 | JGI IMG/M metagenome (GOLD analysis project Ga0326511, IMG submission 203701) | Bovine rumen microbial communities from UC Davis, California, United States - 0_2496_0518 | ecosystem: Host-associated > Mammals > Digestive system > Stomach > Rumen | place: USA... | reverse complement strand
AGGGTTCTCGCGGACAGCGGGTACCCGATCAAGACGGAGATGAGCACGGTGCGCGTGCCGCCCGATGGATGGGAGTGGCGCTTCGCGGACGGCATGCCGCGCTGGGTGTGCGACGAGTGCCTGGGGGTGAGCGATGAGTGACAAACAAACCGGCACGGCAGACGAAAACACCATCTGCCCGATGGCTCTCGCTGGCGACCACGTCATCGAGTGCGGCGAGTACGGCATGTGCCGCTGGTGCCCGCTCGACCTGATTGTGCTGGTGGAGGAGCTGAACGCGCGGGTGAGGTACCTGACTGGGAAGGTCGGTGACGGCAGGTGAACGAGGAATACCGCGAGTACGCACGGTGGCTGCACAGCCGCGGGATATCGGTGTCAGAGCTCTGCAAGACGTTCAACGTGAGCGCGCCCGTGATGCGCAAGGCTCTGGCTCAGGTGGAAAAACCAAAGATAAGCAAGGCACGCGGCGAGCGCGTTGCGTAATATGTGGTACTTTCGTTCGCGTAAGCTGCGACGTTGCGTACGTAAGAGAGAGGGCCTTTTGACCGCAGAGGAGTGCAAGACATACCTTGAGACGTTCAAAGGACCGCTCGGCAAGTGCGCGAGGCTGGGCGAACTCTACTTCGTCGTTGGGACGATGTCCCGCGAGTGGCGTCCCGAGTCGGCCCACGGCAAGGCGGGCATAGGCGACCCGACCATGTCTGCGGCGCTGACTGCGGGGGAGAACGAGCGGAGGATAGCCGACCTCGAGGACGAGATCGGCCGTGTCGGCGAGCTCTGTCTTCGCGTGACGCACGGCGACGTGATCGACAACTACTACCTGACCGACGAGGACGTCGTGTGGTCGCAGTTGGCGAACGAGTACGGCGTGACGGTGCGGACGTTGACCGACTGGCGCAACGCCGCATGCGACGAACTGGCGAAACTGATCTAGGAAAGGAACGACGATGGCACTTCCCGAACTCACCGACGAGCAGCGAAAGGAAGCACTCGGCAAGGCGATGGAGATGCGCAAGGAGCGCCGCGCCCTCCGCGACAAGCTCAAGGACGGCAAGGTCGCGTTCTCTGACGCGGTCAAGGAGGACATCGCGCAGCGCATGCGCGTCCGCATGCTCATCGAGTCGCTGCCGGGGTACGGCAAGGTCAAGACCGAGAACCTCATGGACGAGGTCGGCATCGACCACAAGCGTCGTGTGCAGGGTCTCGGGCGCCGTCAGATGGCCGAGCTGATCGACGTGCTGGGATAACCGAGCAAGGCTTCGCATAAGCACAAAAAAGGGCCCCGAGAGGGGCCCTTTTTTGTGTCCGGCTTCGTGTGCGGCGGGTGTGCAGGCTGTGCAGCTTCGCGTGCGCGTCATGCGTCGCGCATCATGCAGCCCGACCTGTAGGCGAGCGTGAGGGCGTTGCGCGTACAGAGCATCTTGCCGATGACCTCGTCCCACGACCTTCCTGTGTACGTGACGAGGAACGAGCGGTCGTTGCGGTCGTAGACGGTGACTCCGACCATGCCGACCGCTTCGCGTACGTCCTGCGTCTCGTATGTGAACCTGTGGTACTCGATGTTCCTGTTCAGGTAGCCGATGATGTCCTGCGCGACCTCGTGGATCGCGTCGAGCTTGTCTTCGTCCGTCATTTCTCAAATCCTTTCGTCGGTGGCTTCGTGTGCGTGCGCGAGGCGCTGCCCGTGGGGTGGCGATTCACCACCCCATCGTTGACGGTGGCTTCGTGTGCGTGCGCGAGGCGCTGCGACTGCGATCGGTGGCTTCGCGTGCGTGTGAGGTACCGCGACGATTGTCGTCGGCTTCGTGTGTGTGCGTCACGCGCCGCACCCGCGACTGCGGAGCCTCTCGATGAGCTTCGCGCCTGCGACGCAGGCGTCGCTGTCGTAGACCTCGACGCTGTCGGGGTTGCCGACCTTCGCGTGAGCGACCATCATCGACGACCCGGGTCCGATCCAGCGCGACTCCTCCGCGTAGTCCTTGTCGTCCAGGTCGTTGCCGTCCCATCCTGCGACCCCGTTGGTCGCGGCCTCGATGAGGTCGTCGGCGCACTGCCCCTCGTGTCCGTCGCCCCAGTAATGGTGCCCGTACGCTACCTTGCCCGACTCGCGCAGCACGAACAGGGAAAGCCCGCCCGCGTTGTCCTCGTAGACCTCGACGTCCGACTGCGGGTCCGTGTTCTCCGCGCTCACACTCACGGTGTCGTAGGTCTCGCTCTTGTAGTCAAGGTAGCCGTCGTAGCTGCCGACCGCACGCTCGTACGCGGCCTTGATCTCGGGCTTGAGGTTGTCGACGCCGTCGACGGGGTTCCACTCGCCGTCCTCGTCCTCCTCGAAGACCATGCACACGCTCCATGTGATGTACCCGATGCCGCGCTTATCGTCGTGGATCGCTGCGGGGTCCTCGGTCGCGAGCCACGAGTCGCACGCGTCCTTCGCGTCGTCCAGCGTGTCGAACGGGCCGTCCTGCCAGTCGAAGCCGTCACCGTGCTCGTGCTCGTGGTGCTCCTCGTCACTGCCACCGATGACCGTGCGGAAGTACTGCTCGCCCTCAACGTAATACTTGCCCATGCTCTTTTCCTTTCCCTAGGCTATCTTCAATTCGGCTGCGACGCGGCGCAGGTGCGTCACGTCGTTCGCGTCGAACACCACCGGCGCCTCGAACGCTATCTCCCAGAGGTTGCCCCCGAGGTAGGTGGCTCCCCAGAAGTCCATATCGTACTTGGTGCCGTCGCCCTCCTCGAACAGGCGCATCTGCTCCTTTGTGGCGCGCACCGTCAACACCTGGTCGTGGTACTTCTTGACGCTCTCCTTCTTAGTCGCCATTCACCAGCTCCTCCCAGACGTCGTCCGTCTTGACCTTCTTGGGCATACCGAGGTCCGTGTCGCGCAGGATGTAGCAGTAGCCCAGCTTCGGAAGCGGGTTCACCGCGCAGTCGAGCACCGTGCGGTAGTCGACCGCCTTGCGTTGGCGCAGGCTCACGATAGCCATCATGTTCTGTGTGACCGTCGAGCTCATGATGGAGCGCTGCGCGTACTGGCTGCAGAGCAGCAGGTACACGTTCGCGGCGCGCCCCTTCATCGCGATTGTAGCGAACATCGGCTCGAGGAACTTCTTCGCCTTCTTGTCCGCGATGAGGTCGCCGTACTCGTCCACGACCACGTACACGGGGCGCTCGTTGGACTTCTTGATGCGGTCGCGCTGCATCTGCGCGAGACGCTCGTTCATGGTGTTGACCGCCGAGACCAGCACACGCTGCGCCGACTCGCTGTTATCAGCGTAGAGACCGCCGACGCTCTCGGCGTAGTCCTTGTACTCCATCAGCTCCACCATCTTCGGGTCGATGAGCATCAGCACAGCGTGCTCTTCGATCAGGTGGTGGACGATCAGGTTCTCGGCGTACGACTTGCCGCTGCCGGATGCGCCGCAGATGAACGTGTGCTCGAGCATGTTCTTGTTAGCCATACAAATTCCTCTTTCTCTCTCGCTTCTTCTTTCCGTGCCTGCCTTACGCCACTTCCATGAGCACCACCTTCTTCCCTTTCTCCTCCCACTTCTCCGCGACGAGGTCCGCGAGCTGCTGCGTGAGCGGGCGGTCGTAGTTGGTGCCCGTCACGCCCTCGCTAACGTGGCCCATCAGCTTCTCGATGACCCAGGGCTCGACGTGCAGCTCGTAGCGCATCCACCCCTGGAAGCTCGGACGCATGTTGCGCGGCGTGATGGCGTCGTCGGGCCAGTCGAGCAGGAGCTCCTTCTGCTTCATGGGGGCGAAGCCGCGCTCTGCCAGCTCGAGCAGGCGTGCGCCCATCTCGCCGGGCACGATTACGTCGCGGTAGCTCCACTTGTTCTTGAGCAGGTCGGAGACGACTCCGTCGTTGCGCATCTGCTTGTCGACGTGCGCTATCGCCACCGTGCCGTGCGACGTGTGGTACGCGCTCACGTCTGAGGCTGTGACGCCCAGCGCCTCCCCGACGCGGCACCCGCCCATTCCGAGCAGGATCGCGTAGGGCTCAATCGGCGTACCCCTGAGCGACCTGCAGAAGCCCTCGACGTCGGCGAGCGTCCACGTCGTCTTGTCCGCGCGCTCGACCGTCTTCTTCGACGGCATCGCGTACTTCTCGTGGGTGGGGTTGGCGTCGCACATGCCGTAGCGCACGGCTATGTCGAGGATCCCCGAGAGCAGCACCAGGCCCTTCTTCGCACGGTTGAGCGGCAGGGTGTCGAGCCAGCGCTGGATGTCGATGGGGCGGATATCGTCCACGAGCGCGTCGGCCCACGTCGGGCACACCACGTTCTTCCACGTGGACTCGTAGTTCTTGAGCGTCTGCACACTGCGCTCACCCTCGTCGACCTGGCGCTTGAACATCGGGTGGAAGTGCATCAGGTAGACCTTCGACACCGTGTCAACCTTGACGGGCTCCGTGTAGCGGAGCGCCTGCTTGGCGAGGAACAGCCGCACGTCGCGCTCGTTGCCCGATATGATTACGGGGACGGACACCGACCAGGTGCCGTCCCCGTTGTCGCGGTACGTGCCGAATGTGGCGTCACTCATTGGGCATCGCACTCCTTTATGTAGGCGTCATCGTGGAAATCCATCTACTTCCTCCTCATGATCGTCAGCGAATTCACCATCACCGCGAGGGCGAGGATGATTATCGCCGCGTTCTGAGCCATGTCGACGTTGCTCATAGAGTCACCTCCGTACCGTCGATTCGGACGCCCCTTACCTCGTAGTCTTCCGTCGTCAGGCACTCGTCCACGCCCTGGAAGAACGCGGTGAGCGAGTCGCCTGACGTGAGATACTCTTTCGGATCCTCTCCGTCCGGTATGTCGACGCACACCGTCATGCAGACGTCGAGACATGCGTAGTGATTGCTCACGCTTGCTCCTTCCCGTCGAACTTCCCGTCCAGCCATGCGACGAAGTGCCAGACGATCTCCTCCGCGTCGTCACGGTAGACGCCGAACTCTCCGACGCTGTCGAGGTACTCGTCCGTCATGTCGCTGCAGAAGTCGCTTGCGAGCGACCACATCTGCTTCTTGTCGGTGATTGTCATTCCGATTCCCCCTTGTCGTACTCGCTCCACTTCTCTCCTCGGACCTCCCTGCGGATGGTGTCGAGCATGTACTGTTCGACGAGCCCGCAGATGGTGTCCACACAGCACGTCACCGCGTCGTCGAGATCCGTCCTCTGGTCGATGACCGTTATCCCGAGGATGCGGCACACATCCGTCACGACGGCTTCCTCTACGTACTCGTACATCTCGTCTATCAGCATTTCTTGCCCCCTTCCCAGCAGATCGGCATCCTGTCCTGGTCGGCCATGTGCATGAGGTGGAAGAACTCCCTCTCCGTGTCCTCCCTCATGCGCGGGTCCTCGGCTATGGCCTCGTAGTCGTCCTCGTCCGCTCCGTCCGGCACGCCGAACGTGAGCCACAGCTCCTCTAGGCGCTCGTCGTTGAGAGCGCGGCAGATGGTGTCCATCGCCTTGATGATGTTTGCGTCGTGTGTCATGCCGCATCCTCCTTGTCGTGCTCCTTGAGAAACTTGTCGAAGGCGTAGCTGAGCGACTCGCTGAGCATGTACGCGTTGATAATCGCCTCGCCCAGGTCGTCGTCAGCATCGAATGCGATTTCCTCGATTTCCTCGTCGGTTAGGTTCAGTTCGCCGTTGAACTCGCTCTCGGCGAATCTCCTCACGTCGTCCTCGTCGATGATCCTGAACTGCATGTCCTGCTCCCCTCTACCAGTACTTGATGGTGTATGTATCAGACCCAGGCTTGCCGATGCTTGCGCTCATTTCGACCATCGCAGGTGTCATATGCACGCCGAGCTTGCGGAGCGACTTGTTTATCGCGCTGTAGAACTCGTACGTCTGCCTGTCCATCGGCTCGTCGAAGTTCATGCCGCCTTTGCGGATGAAGTCGTGCCCGTCGAGCATCGTTATGTCGTGGATCGACCCGCCGCACCTCTCGCTGACGGCCTTTGCCGCGGCGCGTCCGATGCCTGCGGACGTCTTTGCCCCGGTGTTGAACGAGCATGTAGTGCAGTAGCCGTCGTTGCGCATGTATCGGATGATGTACTTGTTCATGCTTACTCCTCTCCGAGCTTGAGCAGGTTCTTCTTGTTGGCGTCGAAATCTTTGGCGTTGTAGTCGGACGTGAGCCTGTAGCGCTCGTTCTCAGGCAACTCCCACATGTCGTCGTTCCAGTCCCAACCCCACGTGAGCGCCTTCATCGAGTTGAAGTCGCAGACGAAGAAGGTGAGCGCTTCCGGCTCCTCCTCCCAGATGATATAGCCGCCGACGTCCTTCTGCAGCTCGAGCGCGAGGCCCTGCATGTAGGTGAACATGGAGTGATACCTCTCCATGAACTCGCTGTCCCACGGCTGAAACTCGTTGATCTCCGGCGCGGCGAAGCAGTAGGCGACACAATGTTCCGTCTCCCCGTCGTCCCACTCCGCGTCCCACTCCGCCGCGTAGGCGTAGGCGCCGTGCCCCGCGTCGATGCAGCCGTCTGCGATGAACGTGTCCGTGTCGTAGTCGTTCCTGAACAGCGTGCCGTACGTCGTGTTGAGTCGCTTCATGCTATGCCGCCTTCCTGACGAGCTCCTCGTGGACAATGTCATGCGCCGGTACGACCGTTATCTTTTCTGGTACGTGCTCCACGACCTGCTTCACCTCCCAGAGGTCGGGGAAGTTCTCAACCATGAGGTCGCGGTACCAACCGTCCTCATCGAGGTCGCCTTCGTCGCAATCGCCGAGGTAGACGTAGGTTTCGTCCACATCGGCGCCGCTCTTTGCGTCGTCCTCTCCGTAGTAGCCACAGCACCAGTCGGTGCCGTCCTCGTCGACCTCGGTCTGCCTGTACTCGTTGCCGTTCGCCCAGTCGGTGAGATAGTTGCAGAGGTTCGAGCAGTTTTTGCTGAACTTCTCAAACCCGTCGTCACCTGCGAACTGTCCGACGTCCTTGCGGGTGACGATGTTTCCGATGGGGCCCCAGTCCCAGTCACGGTCGGCGCCGATGTAGTACCAGACGCACGAGTGGTTGCCGTAGCCGAGCGAGAGGACGTGGAAGTGCTTGTCGACGTACCTATGCACGTCGTCGTCGCTCATGAGCCCGGCATCGCCGTTGAAGTCGGGCTGCATGTCGATGATCTCGCGCATGCCGTCGATGCCGTCGCAGGCGTCCACCGCGTTCTCATAGTCGCTGAATGTGGTGTACCTGCGGTTGAAGTCGTGGCTCACGATGAAATAGACCTCGGTGCCCGACGAAAGTCCCTCGAACCAGAAGGTCAGCGGGTTCTCGAGGTCGTACCCAGGTGTGCTCTGGATTGCCACCGTGCGCGTGCCGTTGCTGTAGATGGTGCAGGACATGGTCTGTTCCTCTCTTCGTGAGTGAGGCGGACACACAGAGTGCCCGCCCCTTGTCTGCCGCTAATCCTTGAACACCTGTTGCATCGTGGAGGTGTCGAAGTACGCCACCTGATGCTTCATCCCGGCTGGGGCGTTGTGCTGATAGCTCCGGTAGACGTAGCAGGTGTGCTCGTCTCCGAGGTTGTCAGTAAACGTCTCAAGGAAGCGGTCGACGCTGGACTCGCTCAGGCGCTCGCCGAACCACCTGAGCGTCTCGGAATCGAAGAAGTGACCGCTGGGCTGTAGCCTGCGGTACTTGTCCTTGAGGGCATATACGTCATCAATGTCAGAACGTGTGAGGTAGTTGGTCGCGATGATGCCGCAGTAGACGAGCGACTTGATAGCTGCCTTGTTGTCCGTGTCCCTGATGACGCCGTTCCATGCGAGGAACGCCTTGACGTGCTTGAGCGTGGTCTGCGAACTGTCCCATTCCTCGGACAGCGTGGCCTTGCTGCCGTCGAACGTCGCAACGTCCGTGTCGTAGCTACGCAGGGTCTTGACGTTACCGTCGACGAACACGATGGCCTTGTGGTAGAAGCTCTTCTGGTTCTGGGTAGTGAGCGGCATGAGTTCGTAAGTCTCCATACACATTTCCCTTCGCTTGTCGCTACAATTGGCAAGCGCAGGTCAGGGCACTCGTCTGCAAACTAGGCCCTGACCTGCGCCAGCTTCCCTAAGCCTCGATGAGGTCCTTCACCTCACTCTCATGAAAGTCCAGTCGGTGACGCTAGAACTTACTGCTTGTTGATGTCTTCGCTGATCATGCGTTCGTAAATCTCGTTCGTGGCGAACTGCTGCCCGAGGTCTGTGAGGATCTGCTGGGACACGGCTTCCATGAGCTTTTCGCGCTCCTCCTTGTCGTTCTCCCAGGCTTCGCGCTGCTTGAAATCATCGAGGTCGTACTCCGTCTCGATGGTGACGGTTGAGTACGTCGCGACCGTGACCTTGTAGGTCTTCTCGGGGCGGTAGGTGATGGTGGACTCCTTCATCTCGTAGTAGTCCGTCCACTCGGCTCCGCAATCGAGACACACGACCTGCTGCACACAGCCGCAGTCGTCGACGACCTCGATCTCGTGACCCTCGATGTTGTTGCCGTGGCAGAGCGGGCAGGTGCCGCTATCAGTGCGCTCGATGGTGTCGTTCAACTTCTTCTCCTTCTCCTCATCCTCGGGCCAGTCGGGCTCGTCCTCGACGCGCTTGCCCATCACTATCTCGGCTGCGTCCTCAAGATCGATTCTGAACTCCTGCGACATGACCGCGATTGCTTGACAGTAATCGTCGTTGGGCGGCTCCTTCCCCGCGTTGTCGTAGAGCTTGATTACGTCTTGCGCCGTGTATGCCATGTCATCGCCCCCCCGTCAGTAGACGTCATCGCCGTTCGGGTTGTATCCGTGCTCCCACCGGCAGTCATCGCTGTTGCCATCCCAGACGTAGGCGTGGAAGTCGACTGGCTTGCCCGTGTCCTCGTCCGTCTCGGTTCCGATGACCGCCACCTGACCCATCTTGCCGTCGTCGCGGATGAAGTCCACCAACATCTCCTTGTAGACGTCCGAGTTGTTCTGCCACGTTACGGCGAGCACGCCGCCCTCGACCGGTCCGACGAACATCGGTTGCCCGTATCGGTCGTGCGTCAGGAACGGCTCCTTTATCTCGCTGATCTCGATTTCCGTGCCGTCGTCCTTCTCTAGCTTCGCCATCTACACCAGCTCCTTTCCGTCCTTGCCCTCGCTCACGTCGTAGACGCCGCCGTAGTCGATGAACGAGTACTCGGCAGGGTCGACGTTGTCCGCCCTTGCGAGCACCTCGTCTCTCGTCAGCGGCTCGTCGGACTCGACGAACGCGTAGGCGCTGAGCTCCACCGCGTATTCGTGCTTTGCCATGCTTTCCTCCTAGATGTAGATGATTACCGTGCCGCCGAAGTCGGCGCCTAGCTCCGTGTCTCCCTCAAGCGCGACCACCTTGTCGTCCCCGAGGTTGCTCATGTCGTTAACAACGACCGTTACGTCTGCGATGCGGATCTCGTAATCGCCCATCACGAGGTCCGTCACTTCCTTGACCGTCATCACGCGCTCACCTTCCTCATCCGATAGAAGTCGTTGTCCTCGCAGGTGCAGTGGTCCTGCCAGTACTGCAGCGCCTTGTCGTACGTATCCGATGCGTACACGGGCTCTGAGCAGAAGTCGTGCGTATGTTTCTCGATTACCCACACGCTCTTGTCGTAGATGCTGCCGCCGCCGTCTGCGAGCTCCCAGTCCCAGTCGTTCGGCAGCGGGTAGAGCTCCAACCCGCCGACCTCCGTGAGCTGGAAAACCTCGTCGACCTCGTCGTATGCGCCGGATGGCATCGTCACCATGAAGCAGATGGGCCGATGGACGTCGTCGCGAACGATGCGCTCGTCGAACTTCTTCTCCCGAGCCATGATGTTGTGGTCGATTGCCCACTTGCTCATGTCGTTGGGCAGGGCGAACGGGAAGAGCCTGTCGAAGTGCGAGTCGTAGACCATCACGGCCTCGACCTCGACGCCGCCGTTCACCATGCGGATGCGTTCCTTGTAGGCATTAATGAGTGCCATGCTATTCGTCCTCTCCCACCGTGTAGTAATCACTTACCGTCAGGTCGTACACGTTGTCCTCGTCATCTTCGCTGTAGTAGTAGTCGACCTGCAGCAGGTAACCGTCACCGATGCGGTACAGCTCGTCGATGAGGTAGTCAACGTCCTCGGCGCCGACGCCGAAGTCGAACTTCAAATCTGTCTCGGAGAAGATGTAGTTGCCGTATGTCGTCTTCATCGCGGTCGTGCCGAACATCCACGCCGCCGCCGCTCGTGCCCATGCCTTGCGCTTCTCGCTCATGCTTCCTCCAGGTCGTAGACCAGCTTCAAACCCTCGACGACAAAGTCGTCGTCAAGGCGCTCCCCGTCGTGCAGCTCCTTGCGCCCGTCGCAGACCGTGTAGAAGACCTCGGGGTCGGTGAGTCCGCTCAGGCCGTACTCGTAGCCGTCGAAGTCGTCGGGCTCCGCCTTCTCGTACCGCTCGACCTCGGCTTTCGTGGTGAGGACCGGGACGTAGCACCACGTGTAGTCGTTGGTCTCGCTCTCCACCACCATGCACTCGTAGATCTTCATGCCGCGCTCCTCTTAAGCTCGTTTATCTGGATTTCGTACTCGACCTCACCGCGCCCCCTGTGGTCCCACGCCCACTTGCGCAGCTCCATGTACCCTCCCGTCTTTATCGGCTTGCCGTCGGCGATGAGGTCGCAGACGTGGCGGTCGCGCTCTCGGCGGAACGAGTCCATGTAGTTGCGGCACTTCTCGATGCCCTGCTCAATCGCGCCGTTGCCGTTCGCGTCGATTGCGACGAGGTACCACGTGTTCGTGTCGATCATCGGGCTGGTCGCGGCGTAGAAGTGCTCGGGTGCCGCCCCGTCCCCGAAGAAGAGGTACGTGCCCGTGTCACGGACGCCCCAGACGAAGCGGCAAGGAAGCCCGTGTGCTTTGATGCGTGCCAGGTCGCCGTACTCCTCGTTGTAGAAGTCGCCTTTGTAGAGCTTGACCGTCTCCTCGACCATCTCGGTCATGTGCCCGATTACGTCTCTCATGCCGCCATCCTCTCGTCGATTGCCTGCTTCACCATGCGCTTGACCTCGTCAAGCGAGTAGCCGCTGTAGCGCTCCTTGAAGTAGTCGAGGTTGTCGTCTATCGCGGTGGCGCACATCGTCTCGTACCCGCAGTGGATGTCGACGAGCCAGCCGCGGTAGTCCGCCTGAAAGGTCCCGTGTGCCTTGTGTTCGTGAATGTTCGTGAAGTTGTGACGGGTCATGCCGCTACCTCCATCTCTTTCGTCCACCAGTCGACCGTTCCGTGCATGCAGATCGGCGGCTCTCCGTTGTCGCTGCACACCGGGTAGACAAGCCAATACCCGCCGTTCTCGTCAAGCGACCCGCACAGACGACCAAGGTCGTCGACTGCGAGGAACACCCCGTCAGGAACCTTGACCTCGAAGATTTGCTTGACCTCTATTCCGAGGCGGCTCTTGAGCCCGACGCGCTCGCTGTCGTCGCACCACGACGCGATGGGGTCGTGGTTGCTGAGGCCGAAGTCCCAGATAGCAACCTTTAACGTCTTTGGATAGATGCGCTTTTTACCGATTCCGTACACGTCCGTTCCTCTCTCTCGCTCACAGGTAGGGGAGGGCGTGTGCCCTCCCCTCGGTGCCGTGCCTATGCGACCTGCTCTGCCGTGCAGAACGGGTTGTTGAAGAAGAAGCACTTCTTGTTGGGCGCCCACTCAATCTCGGCGTCCTCGAAGCCCTCGATGCCGCGCAGGGACTTCTGGACCTCGTCCTTCTCGTTGCACTGCGCACCGTAGATGAACAGGCACTTCGCCTTCTCGATGTGCTTGCCGTTGAACGTGATGGGCCAGTACTTCTCGCCCTGCACGCTCCACCCGATGAGGATGCGCCCAGTGAGGTTGCCGCTCTCGTTGTCGAGCTGGACGCCCGACCCGTCGTCGTTCACCCCGATTGCGAGGTCCGTCTTGTTCACCGGCGCGTTGAACTGCACTACTTCCGCCATACCCTTCTCCTCCCTCTCGCTTACCTTCGCGTCAAGCTCACTTTCGAGCTTCGCCGCCTTGTCGAGCGCGGCCTTGCGCTCCACGACCGCGTCGGCGTACTTGCCCTTGAGGGACGCGAGCTCCTTCTTGAGCTCCTTTACCTCCTGCTTCGTCGTCTTGTGGTTCGCCTTCTCGATTGCGAGCTGGTTCTTGAGCTCCTTGATGCTGCGCTCAAGCTCAAGCACCGTCTTCGCGTGATCGGCGTTCTGCTTGTCGTTGACCTTGCGCAGCTCCTCGTTCAGGCGCTTGACCTCGGCGTTGAGCTTGCGGACCTTGCCGCTCTCGACGCCCATCTGCTTGCCCTTGAGGGACGCGAGCTCCTTCTTGAGCTCATCGTTCTCGGACTTGACCTTGCCGAGCTCGTCGTTGACCTCGGCGCTGTCGTCGGCGTCGACCCACGCCTGCTTGTCCTTGTCGTAGCGGACCTTCGACGGGTTCTTGGCGGGAGTACTGAGTTCGCCCATCGCCTTCTCCGCCGTCTGCGCCTTGAGGCGGTACGTGGCTTTCATGAGGTTTCCGTGGCTGTCGAGGCACCACACGAGCAGGTCGTCGCTGTCGTGGTCGTGAGCCACCGCGACCTTCTCAATGCCGAGCTTCTTCTCCCACTTGAGCGCTGTCGGGACGATCACGACCGAGCCCTTCGGCAGATAGCTGTGCGCCGCCACGTCCATCGTCTGACGCCCCTCGTCGGAGTCGGCTTCCATGCGACACTTGTTGCTGTTGAGCACGGTCACGACGATGCTGTGTGCGGAACTGCGCTCGGACGCCTTCCAGCCCGCGGTGAACGCCCGCAGGGACGAGGTCTTGAGGATGACGATTTCGCCGTTGTAGTCCTTGATTGCCTGAGTGGTGGGTGCTGCCATTTCCTTCTCCTTCTTCTCTCGTGCTTCCTTCTCAGCCTTGCGCTGCTCAAGCGTCTTGTCGGGATGCCTGAGCAGGTGGACCGCCTCCGCTGCGAACGTGTCGTCGCTCGCCCAGTGGTTCGTGAGCCCGTGCGTGTCGTTCTTATCCCTGACCGTGCGGAACATCACGTCCATGTGCTGCCCGATTACCTCGATGAAGTCCGTGCTGAGGTAGATGACGTTGCCCGTCTCGGGGTCGGTGACGTATCCCGAGCAGCCCATCTTGCGGCCGTTGACGTTGACCTGGTGAATGTCGAACTCGAGGTTCGGGTCGACCTTGAGCATGCGGTTCTTGACCGCCCTCGTGAGTAGTCTCGGCATGTGCTTACTCCTCTCCGTCGAGCGACGCGGCGAATTCCGCGATTCGCTCTTCCATCTCGTCTTTGCCGATGTAGTTCCAGCACGCGAGGTCCGTCCAATTCCTGACCTCGCCCTTAGAGTTGCAGGCGAACACCATCAGCTCACTCGTGCCGCGGTCTGGGACGAAGTCAACCCAATCAGCGAGGTAATGACGCCCGCCCGCCTTGAACACGACGCTCTTCTGCTCGCGCTTGTTGTCGAACCCGCCGTTTGTGCGGTCGAACAGGACACGCATGTCCTCGACTTGTGCCATGCGCTTGCTCCTCCCTACGCCAGGTGCAGGTCGTTGTCATAGGTGCCGCTGATGTTGCGGATGAAGTCAGCCAGCTCCCCGAGGAAGCCGTCCTCCTCCGCGCCGCACTCCTCGTAGCCGAGCAGCTCCTCGGCGACGAAGATGCCAGCCGAGTACGCCACGTCCGCCCGATACTCGCATGCGAACGACTTGAGCTTCTTGAGCAGCTCATCGCGCTTGCCGTCCGCCTGTTTGCCGCCCTCGATAACCGTGAACTGTGCCATGCCGTTCTCCTCTCTCTCGCTGCTAGTTGCTGCTAGTACTTCACGACGCGGATGAACCACGTCACTTCCGCGTTGAGGATCTCGTTGGCGCGGCGCTTGACCTCGCCCGGTTCGAGCGACGCCATGAGCGTCCAGGACGCGCCGCTCTCGGTCATGCGTTCGATGGTCCACACGTCCACGAGGTCCACGCGCTTCTTCTCGTGCTCGCCGAACGTCCATTCCCACTCGTCAACCCCGACTGGCACCATCGAGTCGGACATGCACGGGGTCGGGCAGAAGTACTCGATGCCGTTGTTCGCGTCCTCGTAGGTCTCCCACGTGGCGAACACTTCGGGTACCGCGTTGCTCATGTTCACGTACTCGTAGGTGCCGCCGCCGCTCACGACCATGCCGCATAGGCACGCGTCCAAGGCGAGCAGCGCGTTCATCCTCTCGGCGAAATCGTCCGCCTGGTCCTCGGTGAGCACGGGCACGACCTCGTGCCGCTTGGGGACGTAGGCGAGGGCGCCCACAACCTCCACGCCCTCGTGGCTCGTGAGACGCACGCCGTCCGCCACGATGAAACACTTCTCCATATCCGTTCTCCCTTCCTATCCGCATACCCTCATGACGCCCGTCGCCACAAGAAGCGCGAGCACAAGCAGCTCGACCGTGCAGGCGAGAACCTGCTTCACCACGTAGTCGTGGTGGACCTGCCTTTGCAGGCGGCGAATCTCGCGGTTCGCCTTCCTGAGTTCGTAGTCCACCATCTACGCCACCCACTTCCTGTCCTCGTACTCCGCCTGCATCATGTCCAGCTCGAACTCCGCGCCGCTGCCGATGCGGTAGCGCAGGTCGTCCACGTCGGCGTATGTGCCGCCGTGCTGCGCCGTCCACGCCACTGCCATGCCGTAGGCGGTCTTGTCTATCGCGTCCGCGTCGAAGGTCGGGTCGCTGGTCGCGTCCGCCACGAGCACCGCCACGCACTCGTCCACGTAGGCGTTGCCGTCGTGAGACTTCGCCACGGTCTTGCGCAGGCGCTTGATTTCCCGCTCAAGCTCGCGCACCTGCTTCGCCGTGCGCTTGACCTGCTCGTCCTTGGTGCCGTGCTGATACCCGCGCTTCATCGCGCCGGAGCGGTTGTTCTTGACGATTGCGTTGCCGTTCTTGCGTGCCATTTGCGTTTCCTCTCTCTCGCTATACGAATCGGGGCGCCCTCGTGGACGCCCCGCTGGTGCCTAGCCGATGTAGGCGAGGACCTCGTCCTCGCTGTTGAAGCCGTCGCCCGTGACGTACTCGCCGTCGCGGTAGGTCTCGTACCACCAAGTACCATCGGGGTTCTCGTAGATGACGGTCATGCTGGTCCCCTCTCCCTAGATGCGGACGATGCTGATGATGTCGTAGGCGTGCAGGTCGTTCTTCGCGTGGCGCTTGACGGTCTCCTCGTGCCAGCGGGCGTCGCACCAATAGCGGCACTCCTTGTCCGCGCCCTGCTTGTCGGTCTTGTAAAACACGCTGTAAGCTGCCATAATTGACCTCGCTTCCTCCCAACTCTCTCGCTGGGGATGCCGTGGGTCGGGCGAGCTGCCACTCGCGCCGGCCCGTTTTGTTTGGTGGGCGTGTGCCCATCGTTGGGCGGTCTGCCCGCACAGACCGCCGTGCGATGAGTAGGCGCTTAGTCGTCAAGGTTCTCAATGATGTGGTTGAGCGCGCTCGCGGCGTTGTGGTAGGCGATGCACATGCCGCGCTCGTGGCACGCACCGGGGCGGTCGCCGTCCTCTTCGAGCGAGTCCACCTGCGCCTGGCTGTAGTCGGCGTCGCTCGCGAGCGACTTGCGCAGCTCGCAGACGTCGTTCACGAGCTTCACGTAACGCCTGTACACGTCCTCGAAGTTGTCCTCGGCGCGGTCGCGCTGGTCCTTGAGCTTGTTGAGCTTGCTGAGCGAGATGGTGACCTTCATGCGTGGTCTCCCTTCATACGTGAGGGGCGTCCTCGAAAGGACGCCCCTCGGCTTACGTGCTGTGTTGTGGGGTGGTGCTTAGTCGGCGTGGTCCTCCGATGGCACGAGACGGTAGAAGATGCCGTCCTTCTCGAAGTAGCAGTTCACGCCCGCGCCGTCCACAAGGTCGACGAGCGTGGACACGCGGATGTCCGATCCGCGGCCTTTCGTGATGTAGAGATACTTGTCGTTGCGCCCCATGTCCATAGACACCTGTCGTGCGCTCTTGCCGCTGATGCGCACGACCTCCTCGATGACCTTGTCGGCAGGCACGACGCCGCCGAACTCCATTCCCTCCATAGTCTCCCTCTCGCTTGCGGGCTGGCAGTTCACAACAAGGGTAAGGTAATTCGCGAGTCGCTGCACCTCGCGAGCCTGAGATTCCATGAGCATGCTACGCCGCCTTGCTCTCGGTCTCGGCGGCCTCGCGTGCGGCCTTGCGCTCGGCCTTCTGCGCCGCCGCGGCCTTGGCCTTCTTCTGGTCCTTGTACACGCGCCACACAGGGGCGGTCTCGGGCTTCTTGGTCTTCTTGTTGATGATGGGGTTGCCGTCCTCGTCCACGATGGCGCGGCGGCCGATGTAGGTCGCGCCGTTCTCGTGGCACCAGTCCTTCACGGCGTTCTTGTCCGAGCGCTTGGAGCCGTCCTTGGGCGAGACGCAGACGCACAGGCCCTCGCCAAAGGAATTCTCCTCCCACTTGCCCGAGCGGTTGTTGAAGCTGCCGAGCAGGGCCTTGCCGCCGATGGCGTAGCGAATCCACGAGGGGCACTTGCCCTTGGTCGTGGCCTTGCTGGTCTTGGGCGTGGTCTCGGTCTTGGTCGGCACAGCCGTGGCCTGCGCGCCGGAGATAGCCTTCGCGTAGGCGACGGCCTCCTCGATGGTGTCGAACGTGGCGGAGCCGTCGGCGTTGATGGTGATGCTCATGAGTGTCCTCCTTAGACACAATGCGGCCGCCCCTTTGGCGGCCGCGATTTACCTGATTGGTGCGTGGTCTTGCTGGTCGTGGTCTAGAATCCGAGCTCGTCGAGCGTGGCGAGCACGTCCGCCGCGTAGTCCTCCCACTGGTCGGCGGTCTTGCAGTCCTCAATCTCGTAGTCCAACATGGTCTTCCTCTCTCTCGCTGGTCTGGTCCTACTTGTTGATGTACACAGAAAAGACCTCGCTGTCGGAATACACGAGGTCCTCCATCTCGTCGGCGGCGTCGTGCCACGTGGTCGCGACAACGCGGTAGCGCTTGGACCTGCGGATTGCGACGAACTTGATGAGGTCGTTCTCGCCCTGCGTGAGGACGGTGTGGTAGCCGCACGCGGCGAACGACTCGCGCATGAACTGCGCCCACTCGCGTGCGTCGCCCTCCTCCACGACCCAGTCGTAGTCGTCGCCCAGCGTGTCCGTGTGGCGGTCGGCACACTCCTCCTCGATAAACTGGTCCTCCATTTTCGTGCTCCTCTCTCTCGCTCGATGGGCCTATTCCCATCCCGTAGGCCACTCGCGCATATGAGTGGCCTACAGGTTAGGAGCTGTATATTCGCAGCTCGGTCCCCGCCGCGGCAGTGTCCGCGCTTATGCACAACGATGCCGCCCGTGCGTTATTCACACTCGCGGTCTTGCTCGGATTACGTGTTTTCACGTGGTCTTACCGTGACTAATGCCCTCAGCCCCGAAACGTACAGACGTGCCCCATTTGGTCCTGACAGGGACACACACGTCCATACGTCTCGCCGCTTCTGGATGGAGTTTCACCCGTGGGAACTCGCCCGCTTGCACGCGTATTACGGACTCCTGTAGTCGCACAGTCTAGGTGTAACGCTGGTCTTGGCTATTCCCCGCTTGGCCCGTTTTACTGTACGGACCCGAGACAGGCCCCGACTAGGGGCGCGCACTTTTACGCATTTCTCACCACGGACGTTCGTGGCCGTATTGGCCGTATTGGTGTGGTGTGGGCATACCTCGCCCACCCATGACGTGCGGCGTTCGACACACTCCCGTATCCCGATTCCGATAGTTTGCGTGATAGCGCGGGACTAGGTCGCGTTGGGAATAAGTTGGCCGTAGTGATATCGTTGGCAATATGCGGGCATGGCGTAACCTCGCATTATGGCGATACCGTTAGACTAGGGCCGCGCGGCAAACACCGTCCACCTCGCGCTATCGGTGCTTATTCGGTTGATAAGGTACAAACCTCAATGGAGGTAGAACCTAGGCCATACCCTCACCAATGGGTGAGTAAAACGCGTATGTGCCCTAGTTACGGGACTAGACGCGACAAGGCGGTCACTAGTCCCGTAGGCTAGGAAACAGACGTGACTAGGCGGCGGCCTTCTCGGCGGCACGTTCGGCCCTGGCGGCGGCCTTGTGATCATTCTTCTTCTTCTCGGCCTTCTTGGCGGCGGCCTTCTTCTTGGCGGCGGCCTTCTTCTCGGCCTGCGTTGTGTAGTCCTGCGTGATACTCACGCGCACACCGTCGACATCCGCCGTGATATTGAGTTTGCCCGTGGGGTAGCCACCGACGTACTTTTCAAAGACATTGAGGTTTTTGACGTCGTGGCCGTCGTGATTCTCGGCCCACACAAGCGTGATAGCTGCGAGAATCGCAGACTCACGGGATTCAATCCCGTAAGTCTTTACGGCCTTGCCCTCGGCGGCCTTGCGCTCGGCGTACTCACTACGATGCTTGGCGAGGTCGTCGGCCGACGGGACGTGGTTATCAATGCCACGGTAGAGACGGCCGAGGTTTTTGGCCTCCTTGGTAGTGTCGGCTACCTTGGCGATATAGGCCGCGACCTCGGGTGAGATTGGGTTGTTGACCTTCTTGGTGGCGGCGGCCTTGCGATTGTTCTTGGTAGTCATTTTGACTACCTCCCTTCTTGCCCCATGGGGCATAGTGTTTTTCTGCTACTTGTGCAGCATTAATGACATTATTTCTATATAGATAGGAATATATCGGTATGGATACCAATTAACACAAATAAATCACAATAGATACCATAGTTAGAATATTGATATTCCGCTATGAAAATGGGACGTTGTAAGGCTTTATTTCATGTGAAATAGGCACACTCACACACTTACACACACACGTAATGAATAATCGATTGTAGGCACCTTAAAACAAGCGTTTTACCTGCGAAAACGTGAAATTGAATTGTCTATGCAAAACATCTGTATATTTATGTAAGTGTATCTATATGGATGCATGGCAACATCGTTTGTTTCCATTGATTTTAGGGTAGGTAATTAACACAACAAACAACATGATATTGCAACAAACAATCTGTAAGAATGAGTGATAGCTCATATGTGAGGGTATGCATATGTATGTTGTCACATATGATTGTTGGAACATATGAATGAGGGCTCATAAGTTGTCACTCACACCAACGATGAAAGTAAGCTTACATTTATATAGATACCCTAACAATTTGTGATCATGTTGCACAACATAAATAGTGAAACAATAATTATGAGTACTAATACATATGAACGATAGCTCATATATCCTTGCGCTAGTACCCCCAATTCTAGCAGATTATTAGTTTGATATATCAAGTGGGAGAGAAAATATATCAACTTGTACTGACCCCGGGGTTGGCCCCTCTACCAGATTTTTTGTAAAAAGGGCAGAACACGTGTGCTGTTTTATTTATGCAATCCATACGCTCAGGACATAAAAGCGAAGCAGTATACGGAATCCGTATGCTTTCGGTCGAAACGGCTCGTGCAAAAGCACAAACCGAACTTCCACCTGATACAATTGCTCCTGTAGGGTGCGAGAAGTGTGCCGATGGGCTACGAACGCGGGCGGTTGGGTGGCGATGGATATGGCGCCGCGAATGTGGTTGCGGACCGCGAACTTGCAACGGGACGACCACGACACGACCACGGAAAGACCGACCGCGAGACCGAGACTGCCGCCGGGGGCCGGATACGCCGGGCCCCAAATACGCCCGTATCCGGCCCCTCCGTATCTGGGGCCTCAAAACGCACAAAACCGCAGGTAGACCCCCTAAATACGCCAAAAATATCCAGCTTTTGCAAAACCGCAGGTAAATGGGGCTAAA
>Ga0326511_10001416_pt1 | contig 19862 bp, 28 predicted proteins | sample 0_2496_0518_D_FD_203701 | JGI IMG/M metagenome (GOLD analysis project Ga0326511, IMG submission 203701) | Bovine rumen microbial communities from UC Davis, California, United States - 0_2496_0518 | ecosystem: Host-associated > Mammals > Digestive system > Stomach > Rumen | place: USA... | reverse complement strand
CCTTCTGCAAAGATGTCATAAAGATCGTTTGCGAGATCTGTCCAGAGATTCTTCGCATGGAGATAGTCTCCAAACATGATCTCGAACGTGTTCATCCAGCCGGTTGAAACTGCGTCCTTCGTAGCATCGATAGCTTCCTGGAAGGTCTTTGCTTCCTGAGCAGCTTTAAATGCTTTCTCACCAAGTTCAAGCGTCTCGGAAGACAAGCCAGAAAGAAGCCCTTTTAGAGTACTAGCAGACACGCCGGTCTCTGCCGCTGCCTCGCCAATGTCTAGCGTCCCTTCCTTGAATTTTGCTACATACTCAAGAATCTGCGACGTAGTAACGCTATCGCCAACTTGCTCCATGACGCCATATAGTTCGTCAGTGAACTTGCCGTATTTTTCCAGCGTTGTAAGCAAGACTTCACTAGTAAACCATCCGTCAGAAAGAGCCTGGTTGAAATTTGATGCAGACACAGCGTGACCGGCCATAGTCTCCCACGAATCGTCACCTGTTTTTTTAAGTAGTTTAAGTGCTTCTGCCGTTTCTATTGCAGTCTGCTTAAACTCAAAAGTCGCCATGTTAGCGTTCTCAATAGATTTCCAGTCCATGAGTTTCACGGAGCCTACAGAAATCGCCTGAGAAAGGTTATACATGGCTCGTCCGGCTTCGTTGACGTTAGCACCAGAGATTGCGGCCCAAGTTGAGATACCTTCCATGGAAGTAACAGCTTGGTCAAGTTTAATATTATTGCTAGTAAACTTACCAATATTGTTAACCATGTCAAGGAAGTTGTATGAAGTTTCATCAGTGAACCAGTTCAGTTTCTCCAACTGAGAGTTCACGTACTCCATCTGCTCTCCCTGATCGTTAAAGTCCTTCGCCGTTGCTGCCATAATGGTCTGAACGGCCTGGGTCTTGTCAGCGTACTTACTCCAGCCAGCACTAGCCTGGTCGATAGTGAGTGACTTAACCAAGCCTTCGAATGCATTTTGAAGTTTCGTCACTTCGTTGAACATGAGTGAGAATACTGCAATACTCTTCAGCTGGTTAAGCGCTGATTTGAATGAATTGACACCATTCGTCAACCCGTTCATGTTGATCTTCTTAACAGATGCATCAATGTCATTGAACGAATCAGCAGCGTTCGCGAACTTGAGAGCTGCCTTCAGTCGTTCGAGGGTGGATAAAGAAGTTTTAGCATTAGTTTCAAAGTTACGATTTTCAAGACCGAGCTCAACGACCTTTGAATCGACAACATTTCCGCTACTCATATTGCTCTAACCTCCTTATCCAGTTCTTTTGATAGACCTTGCATGATTATGTCAAGAGCCGGGTTGATGTAGTCACGTCCAGAGACCCATCCGCCGGTTCCAGTACCGTGACCATGCTGCAAAATGACAGCAATGTTGACGTCTTCGTTAATATTGTCGTTATGGAATGACAAAGTCAGTCGTCCGTCGTCATTGCCGATTTCGTAGCGCCACATGGACGCTGTTTCGCCTGTATCCATCGGCGTAAACGCTCGCAATGCTTCGACACCAAGCAACCCGTACTTGTTCAGAATCTCCATGTACTGACGGTCCTTCGGAGATGATAGGTACTCAGCAATTTTAGAGAATTCTCCAACTTCTTTAACGTAAATGCTGGGCAAACCGATCACCTATCCTTTCGTGTTGTACTTCGCTAACCGAGCATTGTTAATCTCACGGTACCTTCGTGCAAGATCTTTCGGGTTTGACTTTTTCTTCTTCGGTTTATTCTCCTCAGAGCATACCCGAATCAGAGTTATTAATCTGTTAATATGCCACTTCTCGAACTCTACAGGTATTCCGTACTGGATCATGTAATAGTAAATGAGTTCAGAAGTCGTAAAACCGTGGGAACCTTGAGTCTTATCGTCGGATTTGGCTATCGTAGTGGCAGTCATCGGGCTGTTAATGTAATCGTTAATAGCTTTAATGTCTTTCATGCTAAGACGACTGTAGACAGAGGAATCGACATCTTTATTGAGCGTCATGCACTTAATATAGTCGAGCGTCTCTTCAGCAGTCTTTTCCTGATCGAAGAATGATTTAAGCCACTTGGATTCCCACTTTGAAATAGAAACGAGAGAATGCTCTAGCTTAAGAGTACAGTCCTTGTAGTTAAAGAACTCTCGCTTACCCTCATCCCAAAACTCGCCGCCTTTAATCTTAAGTTCGAGCATTCAGTCACCTCCTTTATCCGTTAGTTGCCCTTAATAAGCTGCGGGCCGTCGGTTCCTTTCGCAATCTGCTCAGCAACTTTGGACGGAAGAACACCAAACAGGAAGTTCTTGATTTCGTTTTCATCAGAAGACTCAAGGAGCTTGTCTCGGAACTGACGATAGACTGCGGACTGCGTAAAGTCTCTAGTAATATCATCGCTCTTTCGGAAATGTTTTCCGTCTTCGCTGATCTCACCGTATGCTACGACGATCAGTTTGCGGACAACGTTGTACATGGCAAGGGCATCCTGCGTCTCCATAATATAAGACAGACGATCCGCATTGAAATCCGGGTCAATGCGAACCAGATCCATCAGCTCATCTTCGCTGAGGTCGAATCTTACGATCTCTTCTCTTTCATTGCCATTAAAGTCTTTGTATTTAACGGTATCCTTAAACATTCGGTTTATCTCCTTTCACAAATAGAAAGAGGGCCGCCAACCCTACTGGAAGAAAGCGGCCCAAAAGTGGTCATTTTGAATTTCTCAAGCGGTTTTACCAACAAGCGTGATGATCTCTGCCGGAAGCGGAAGTCTAGCTTCGGCTTCGTCTGTTCCGTACAGGATGTTCTCAAGAGCGGTCATCTTCTCAGCCGGAACTGTCGTGGAGTCGATCTCAAGGCAGGAAGTCGGCTTGATTCCAGGAACGTCAACCGGGGTTGTGGAGATGTCCCAGGACAGAGAAACAGCATCCGGGTTATCGTTTACGGTGCTGTGCTGCTTTTCGGACGGAGAAGCGGAAGCGTTGTAGATCAGATGCAGCTTGTAGCCCTTGGAAGTACCCTCGGTATCAGAACCGATCAGAGTTCTGTAGCAGAAACCGAACGGCTTTCTTTCCTGCTGACCAGCCAGAACGCCATCTGCGATCTCAACGTAACCGTCGCACTCCATGAACTCCTTCGGAGCGGAGTATGCTTCGATAGACGCTGCGTATTCCTCAGCAGATACCAGGTTCAGGTACTTGATGTTGTCGGCGTAGATAGCAGATGCTTCGGCACCTGACGGGCTCTCATTTACTGCAGAAAGACCATTCCAGGCAACACCGTTCTTGTATACTTTTGTGTCTTTGTCGTAGCTGTAGAACACACCACGGTCAACGCCAGTTTCATAGAGATGCTCTCCAAGCTTATCCCATGTAAGTTTCATGTTATTACCTCCTAATCGTAGATAGTAAACGTGTCATGATGCAAATTATTGGTTGTGTAGTGTGAAGTATGCCTGCACTTTGGTAATGCTAATACGGCTGTCACTACTGGACTGTCCGGGCGTTTGTCAATAACGACAAGCTCATAACCCGTATCTGTCAAGTACGGTCTGTTGTCAGCAAATGTCGTAACTACGGTTCTTCGAGAATATCTAATGGCAGGATACCTCATCCGAACCGACTCCGGAGGCTGGTAGTACACGTTGACTCCAGGAATCGATCTCAACGCCTCGTCAAGAGCTAGTCTGCGGTCCATTGTACTCACCTCCGATAGACAATGTGATTCGTGGACGATCGATCGTAATGTTCGTAATTGTCCACTTAGCATTCAAATATGTGACATACTTCATTAAATGGGCGTTCTGGTAAGCGAAGGAGTCGGCAACGATCTGGATTTCATTGGACAGCTTTACATCGTCATTAAGACCGGAACCTTTTGGGTATTGGACCGAAAAGCGCAGAACATCCCCCTTGTATGGATGCTCCACGATCTCCTCTTCCCACACGCTACCAGGTTTTTCGACAAGCTTAAGAAAGCCGATCATGCCGTAATATTTCCTCGCCATACCAGTTACCTCCATTTAGCAAATATCAATCGCCAGTGGTCGCCGTTGTTACGTCTTCCTCGATTGCGATTGCAGAGTAGATCTTGGTCAGAGCGCCAGACACTCTGGTTTCGAGCAGGCTGAGCTGCTGGTTAAACTTAATATCAAACTGTGTGAAGTGGGTCACTTCGCCGCCCTTGGTGCTGCCAAGAGCATAATCGTTCAGGTTAACGATCAGAGCCAGCAGTTTCTTCTTCTTAGCGGTTGCACCTTCGCCAGCAGTTCTCACGCGGTTAGCAAACTGCTCAGCGGTGTAGATGTTACCAACGTTCAGAGCGGTTGCAAGCTCAGCCTTGGAAGAATACAGACGATGACCGTTACGATCGCGTGCCAGCAGCATGGTGTTCAGCATTCTCGGAGTAATGAACATATCCGGTGTGCCGGTTCCACGGAACTGCTCGCGAGAGTACAGGCAGGTGTTAACCATGGCCTCAGCAGTAACAAAGTTGTCGCCGAAATATGTGGTTGTGTCGGTACCCTGCAGCTCTTTCGCTACTTCGTCCTTCTTCAGGTCTACATGGATAGTGTACAGATCATCGTCGGTCCAGATCGGTCTGATGTGTTCCGGGAAGATCTTCGCTTCATCAGTATCCTGACGGCTGTCACCAAGCATGATAGCGGTTGCCAGTTCCTCGTTCAGCATCATGCGATCGATGTTGTACAGGTACTGAACATAGTCGAAATCGGTGATGTCAACGATGTCATCACGATGCAGGGCGTTGGTTACATACACGGTCTGCGGATCGGTTGTACGTCTTGCCAGCTTGAACTGACCGGTCGGCTGTTTCTTGTTGCCCTTCTGATAACCTTTTGCACGCAGCTGTTCCGCGTTACGGATGTCAACCTGACTGGTTCTGATACGGCTGATCGGGCTCTTGTGCGTCTTAGCCATTACGACGCCGATCCATCCCTGGTCGTTGGTAATGAGTTCCGGCATACGACCGTTTACGTCCTTGTACTCCGGAAGCATTGCAGTAAAGGAAGTGAACTGTTCGTCACCAATCGTATCGGTGTTGTCAAAGCCGCCTACCGGAGCAGCGGCATCGTCGTGCTGCAGGAAGTTATCCTCCATATAGGACTGGATGGCGTTCTTCAGAGTGCCGCAGCGAGAATCTTTTGCAAGCTTGATGATTTCTTTCTGATCGGCATGGCAAATAACGTTAGATCTGCTCGGAGCCTGGTCTTCGAAAGCATTGTATTTCATAGTTTCATGTCCTCCTTCGTCGGAATGTTCCACTTCGTCGTCATCGTCTTTATCACCGTCAGCACCTTTTGCAGCTTCGCCGACTAAGAAATAGAGGACTTTCTTCTGCTCCTCTGTCATTTCATCGATAACGTCCTGAACTGTCTTGTCTGATGTTTCGGGTTTCTTTGTTTCGGGTTTCTTTGTTTCGGGTTTCTTTGTTTCGGGTTTCTTTGTTTCTTCTTTCTTTTCTTCAGCCACGTCTTTGTCCTCCTTCTCATCTGAATGTTCAAGCGTGTCGCCAAGCTCAATATTGGAGTACTCCCCAAAGTACATGATCGCTTCGTCTTCGATCAGGTCGTATGAGCCATCGCTATGAGCAAGCACAGCATTATCAATGAAAGCGCCGGGATTGGCACCACCATAGACAAGGCTTACCTCTTTAATGATTCCGTTAAGAACCTTACCACCCTGCTGTTTCAGATGATCCGCATAGATGGAGAGCCGTTTAATGTCTCTGTGGGATACTGCCTCTTTGGCGTGCTGTCCTTCGTAGGAATTGTTAAACGACATGAGAGCGTACATGCCCTCTCCATCCTTATGGCAAAGAAGTGCTGAGCCCAAAATCGTTGTGGGCGTTCCATGGTCATGACCCCATACAATAGGGACCTCTTCGCCATCCTGACCAGCGAATGCACCGGGTTCGATGGTTCGTCCGTCAGAGCAGAGAAGCCCATACCGAGTAGCCCAACCACTGCAGTCATAGGTTCTTTCAGCCATTTTGAATTTTTCCTTTCGTTTTTCTGCCTTTGTTTTGTTTCGTAGTCCCATTTCGGAGATAGCGTTTGTCTTGCTCCAAGCCGAGCCCAGTTGACCAAATTCAGGCATAAAAAATAGACCCTTTCGGGTCCCTTACTAGCTTTGTGGTTCTTCATTGTCCTCTTCAGGAACCGGCGGCTCGCCTTCGACTTGCTGTCTGTCCTGATTGAGGTTTGCGTTCTTAAGTCTGTCAGCTTCCGGATCTTCGGACGGTCTGAAACCAACGATCTGTCTGAGCTCATTAGCAGAAAGAATTGCGTTTCTTGTAAATTTGTCTGCAACGTCAGCGATCTTCTCGATCGGACTGAGCCTGAACGGATCCTTGAAGAACACGATCGACTGTTTCGATCCACGAGCTTTACGACTCAGGAACTTCCATTTCATAGAGTCGACCAGCGCTGAGATGATTGGCTCTATGATACGGTTCTGGTAATTCAGCATTGTTGCTTCGTCTGCAGTTCCATCGAAAACCGACGCCGGCATACCAAGTTCCGCAGAGAGCATGTTAGTATAGTACTCAACTCGATTGAACAGGTTGTTCTCAACAGCTCGGTTCAGCTGAATTACCTTTTCCGACCCGTCAATGTAAGCGATTCCGTACCTTGAGCCTGAAAGCTGACTCACAAGCTCTTCTCTTCTGCCGTTAGCTCTCGCCTTCTGAAGTTCAGATCTGGCAGTGTACGGAACCTGAATGATCAGGTCCAGTTTATCGGATGCCTGTCGTCCATCTAACTGATCGAGCTGTCGAAGCGTCTGAATCAGCCTCTGGTAAGTGCTATTCGGACGATTCATGATCTCGTAGAACGGATTCTCAGGCAATGCGACCATAGCTTTCGGGAACGTTCGGTCTACTCGTTCCCCGGTATCCTCGTTGTACAGGTTGACCGTAACATGCTTCGGATACCATTTAACGACCTTACCGACTCTAAGCGCTCCGATATCGTAGCCTTCTGTAAGCATAGGATTCGCTGTAGCTTCTGTTGGAACGATGGCAATAACACCTTCTGTCAGCAACGACATAGCAGCATCCTGTAAGAACGCTCTTGCCGTCTGGTCTGAGTTTGCGGCTAGTGTCAAGCACTGATTAAGCTCGGAATTCATCGGCTGCTTATAGCGGCTCTCGTCATCGAGTCTTGCATGAGCGATAGACACCGAGGCAACATCAACAGCGATCCTCGTGAGCCTAGACGTGATTACCGATCGGTCTACCGAAGACGAGATAATGTTCCTCGGAGGCCCGCCATACACCGTGCTCGACGGAAAGGTCGATACTCGAGGTGTCGGATCTCTACCGATGAATGCGTTCCAACCGTGTTGGAGTCTGTTAATAAAGCTCATTTTGAATTTTCTCCTTACAGTTCTTCAAGAATCGCGGCTACCTCTTCTCTAAGGCCGGGATCAGCGATGTCGTCAAGGGTCATGTAGCCGTTTATAATTCTCATTGCAAGAAATTTAGCGCGCATCTCACATACCTCCTATGATCAGTTCCTGCAGAGCGCCTTCAGCAAGCTCTAACCGCTCCTGCATTACCTCCATGTCGGTCTTGAACCGGTTGTGGAAGGTCACTTTGACATTGCCGTCTTCGTAGTTGTAGTCAACGGTGAAGTTAACCGGAACGATACCGGTATACTTGACGCCGCCAAACTCTACAGATGACAGATTCTTTGCCGTGAACTCCTTCTTAAGAGAGTCCAGTTCAGCAAACTTCTGTAAGATGGTAGTGCAACTCGTAATCGTTGAGTTGTCTGTCAGATTGACAGTAACCCCATCTTTAAGTTTAAGAAGGATCATTACTTTGTTCTCCTTTCTTTTGTAGTTGCGTTGTTAAATAGTCCTTTCGCGCCTACCTATGCTATGACATAAACACCCGTAATTATCGAAGGAACATTCGCATAGGTTTTCATTCCAGAATAGTAATTGCTTATCGACCCTGTGTTACCATTTGCATATACCCTGCATCTGAACGGTTCCATTGAACTGCCGTTAAAGGACATGCCCTGCAAATATGAATCATGGGCGGGTTTAGGCATACCGTTTACGAAAATTTGCGTTGCAGCCGGCGTGTAATCGGAAGTATAGACAAAGGCCAGCGAAAAAATGCAAATCTTCCCAATAATGTATACGTAAGAAAGTCCGATATCTACCGCTGAATAGGCGCTAAAAGAATACCCGGTATAAGATTTAGGTGTCAGGCTGCTATTTAACGCCGTAATCTGACTCTGAAGACTGGTATCAGTCTCCCGCATAGTGGCTACTACTTCGGCTGCTTCGTCGATAGCTGCCTGGACTGTGGCGCCTGTAAGACCGCTTCGTTCATTGTCGTACTCTACGGTTGCCGCCTGCCTTACACCACCGCCGTCAGTGATGAAGTAGATGGTGCCGTTAGTCTTCTCTTCCTCGGAGAGAGCGTCATACTCTTCCTGGGTTACGGTCTTGGTATTGTCGGTATTCTCAACCTTGGTGATGACAGCGCTAATTTGCTCACGTACAGCAGTTCCTGCCGTGTTGTAAACAGTGCCGTCGTAACCGGTTCGAATATCAATAAGCTCCTCGTTGCCGACTGTCGCTTCAGATGAAGTCTGAACAAGATTCTCAATCTGACCAGAGAGGACAGCGTTAGCGGCTTCCAGAGCGTCAATATAGCCCTGTAATGTTTTAGCCTGCCCTCGTACAGCATTACCTGCCGTAGTGTAGACCGAGCCGTCGTAACCTGAGCGAATATCATTGAGTTCCGCGTCGCCCTTGGTGCTGATAGACCCAGACGGTAAGGAGGCTATCGTGTCCATTCTTGCTTCCTGGATGGACTGTCTGGACTCAAGCTCATCAACCTTCTCACGGGTCTCATTAGCGAAATTTGTAGCCTGCTCAATTCCCTCATCCATGTGGTTGAAGTTTGCAGCGCTAGTCGGAGTCGTACGCGCCGTTTCTCTGTCAATCCATCCTATTGGTTCATAGTCAATCATGTTGTCACCTCCTTTTTAGTATTCCAAGCTCAGTTAAGCTGTTTTCTATGTCTTTGGTTTTTACCGGGCTCGACTTAACGTTTCCGAGAACATTCGCGGCGTCCATCACAATAAGGGGCCTTCCTGCCTGCATCCAGCTTCTGTCAACGTCGTGCTGATCCAAGACAGCGTTGTAACCTTCTGCTTTCAGCTTGTTATAGAACGCTTCTTTTGACTTAGACTGTTTTCGGTCAAGCGTTGGTATGAACGCGTCGTAAGCATTCTCCGGCTGCTTTTTGCCTTTCTTCTTGTAATAGTCTGAAATATCGGAATCGAACATTCTCTTATTGGAAGAATACAGCTCGGAAAACATTCGCCGCTGGTCCTTATTGCTTGGAGCATTAAGGTCAGTCTTAAGCGTCATTTCTACTTCACTAACTTTGTCGAATCCCTTTTGCCTGAGCATTAGAGACAGAAACGACTTGTACGTGTTGCGGTCATAGTCGGACGCGGATATAAAAAGGTCTTGCCCGTCACGAAGCTCTTTGAAATCGAGCGGTGTAACATGGTAGACCTTTTCTCCTGCTTTCTTATGAACGCGTTCCGATTCATTCTTGTCACGAATGTTAAGCTGCTTTAACGAAACATCTATGCCAAGCTGCTCTTGAATCAGATTCTGTTTTCGCTTAAAACCCTTATACCTAATCGTACCGGCTTCAGTTAAACTTCCGTCTGGATTCTGAAAACGCCTTATGCCCCACTTCTGGCCTTTGATGCCGTGATGAGTAAGCGAAGGACTTCCAAGGTCACAGACGCCATAGTATTCTGATTCGTATAGCATAAGTCCTCCCTTACACAATCATAGTGGCGTCTATTCGCCACGTAGTGCCGACGTCAAATGCATTGAACGCAGCGTTGTCAGTTCTTCGTACTACAAATCGGATAGAGTACTCGGTATCGGATGCTGCCACAGTGTACTTGTTGGCTGCGGATGCCGGTTCGTAGCCGATATAGTCACCGTTCTCGTCGTACTTGTACACCCAGAACGCATAGCCTGTACTTGCTTCGATCACCACTCTATGCCCAGAGCGTACTGGTACAGCCTTGACGCTTCTCACACGATTCAGTGATGCTGCGCCATTAGCTCCTGTCGAGCCATTGATCGTAGCGTTTCTAAAGTTGTCCGGAACGTTCTTAAGAAGATACGTTACGTCAGCGGGGAACCGGTACTCAGACGGATACAGCTCTTCCGACGGATACGTATCATCGTCTCCTGGGTCTGGCTCAGGTGTAAACAGCTCTATGAGCTCTTCAACAGAGGGAAGCCTTGGCGCGGTATCAGCAGTGCCGTAAAGAATATCTTCAAGTTCCGAAAGGCTCTCTGAAGAGAACTTGGTGGAATTCACCTTGATGACAGACAGCGGACGGTAATCATCAGTATCGACGGGCACACATTCGAACTCGAAGTTCAGTGGACTGATGTCCGACGAATCGTCGACGGTTGAGTCGTTGTCGTCCATAGAGCTAATGTGTGCACCATAGACAAGATTGATCGTGTATCCGTGACTCATGCCGTCAGTATCACTTCCTATGTAAGTACGGTAGCTAAACCCAAACGGCTGATACTCCTGCTGGTACGCCGACATTCCAGGAAGCAGTTCAACGCCACCAAGGCATCTGTCCAGTTCCGGTGGATACGTGTAAGCCTTGATTGAACCAGCGTTCTCTTCACCAGTGAACAGGATGGCAGCACGAACGTCGCCGGAATATAGTACTGTCTTGTCTCGGCCTTCTCGTTTCAAGTTTACTTCAGACAGACCGTTCCACGCAACGCCGTCAATGTAGTCGCCGCCGGAGTAAGTATACAGCACCCCTCTGTCCGTACCTTGCTTAAAGAAGTGCGTTCCTAGTTCGTCCCATGAGATTCGCATGTTGTGTTGCCCTCCTTTAAACTTTGGTCATTTTTTCTTGTTCAGATAGTCGTAAATCTTCCGGTCGACGTAATCCGAAACGTTCGCTGCTTTCTCGGAAGCGTTTCTCTTAATTGTTCCGATTGTATGCTCGTATGACTCGTCCTTGGCACGCCTAGCGTTATACTTAATGTTCAACGCTTTCATTGTCTTTTCGTTTGCATTTGTAACTGCCTGCAAAGATACCTTTGACGTATTGAAAACGATAACTGGCGTCTTTGCGTGGTAGCTACTGTATGTTTTGTCGTTGAGATCGAGCAACGCATCATAACCTTGCTTCTTAAGTTCGCCATAGAAACGGTCTTGCGTTCTAAGAGCTGCTTCACTATGATTTACAAGCGTCAAGTTAAGAGCCTTATAAACTACGGTTTCGTCATTATCGTTAAGCTGTTTTTTGTTTAACCGTTGGACCGCATCTTTAAACAATTTCTGTTGAGAACTACGGTGCATGTCTTTTGACGACTCGCTGATAGCGGTTCTTAAATCGTCTGCGAAAGTCTTATCTTTTAGTAGCTTTCCGCAAGCATGTGACGCGTTCGCTTCAGACGGTACTTTGAGCCTGGAAACGTTTCGTATACGCAACTGAAAAACATCGGCATCCCGACCTTCGCGTTTTGCTCGATTCTTTAAGTTATACCCGAAAAGCCCCATGTACTTATCGACATCGTCGTGCTTATACACCGCATAAAATGCCCAGTCATGAAACTCGGTTTCAGTTTGAATTCTGGAAAGATTGGTATCAACCGGAAGAACCGTATCTACGTATTTTTTCCCAAGTTCTGTAGGCGAATTAGCATAATCTTTGAGTATCTTTTTAGTCTTAGTCTTGACTATTCTGCCTGCAATTCGTTGCTGTAACTTAGTATGCGATTCGTCGGCAACACCATAATGAACTCGACCAAGGCTCGTAAGGCTGCCATCTGGGTACTGGAATCTTCGAACGCCCCACTTTTGACCTTTAATGCCGTGGTGCTCCAGATAGTCATTATACATTGCTTGTCACCTCAGCCAAAAGCATCGCGATTAAGTTTGTACGCAACCCAAGCGTCCATTAATGCCGCTACGTTATCGATCTTATGCTCGTGACGCTTCTTAAGTAATTTTCTGTTTCCATTAGTGTCTTCCATAGTAATGCAGTTCCCCATTGTGTAGGACATGATCTGCTCGTCAAACAACAGCTTTCGGTCTTCTGCAAGATCGCGAAGTTCGCCTAACGGCACAGACTCTGTCTTGGCTCCCTGTATTACTTTTTCGACGCCCATGTCTCCGTTCTCAAGACACCACCGCTCAACAAATTCACGAGCATTGTATGGGTCATAACCAAAGCACAGGACGTCATAGCAGACCTCTTCATTTATGTACCGATCGAGGTCTTCATAAATCTCTATCATGTTTAGAACAGTGCCTTCCATTACGACCAAACTTCCCTCAGCCATAAATTCGTCGTACTTATGCCGCATGGCATTTGGCAGGCGACTGAGAGTTCTCTCTGAAATATAACTTCTGGCCTTGATACCAAAAGTATCATCACCAAGCGGGAACAAGAACGTGAACGCACAGAAGTCATCACCCTGCGAAAGGTCGGCACCCATGGCACAAGGCATTCTCCAGAACTCTCGGTGCCGATGTGGAATGGTCTGTTCATACGTAAAGAAGTATGTATAACCTTCCATAGGAATTCCGAATCTCTTAGCAAGAATGTCATTCCTCGTAGCCGGAGCATTCTCCATTCGTTCCTTGTCTAGTTCATACGTTTCGTACGTAACTGTTTTGCCAAGGTTGGGATTAGCCTTAAGCCACATTTCAGGACGTTCTACTTCTGCTATATCGTCCAAGCGATAGTACCAAATCGAAGTGTGGTCGTTAATGTACTTCCCTTTGAGGATGTCCATTAGCTCCATTTTGATTGTATCGCCTACAGAATTTCGTACGGTTCCTTCGCTGCTCATAGCTATGATTAGGTAGTCATCATTCTTAGACGCGCCTTGTTCAATAGCACCGATAACGTCCTCTCGGATGTCACCAGACAGCCACTCGTCTACTGTTGCTATCCTGCAACGCATACCCTGAAGCTTGTTAACAGACATCGGTCGTACTTCGAGAAGCGATCCGTTAAGGAAGTTCTCGATTCCTTTCTTTGTCGACGCCAGCTTCATACGATTTGCTCTGGATCCTGTCGTGTTCTGAAGTGAACCTTCAGTAAGGAACTTGAACCACGGTCCCGGAGATCGAGTTATCGCTGTACGAAACGGAGACATGATCTCGTCCGCTTGTTTCATGGTCGGAGCGGTTGTAATCTGGTGCGTCGTTGAACTGTCGACCGTTTCAAAGTACGCCTGAACACAAGCTCCGTACATAGACTTAGCTGCACCTCGAGCAACGATAAGATACTGTTTGTTCGTAAGCCGTTTCAGTATCTTCTTGTTAACGTAATGCCCGCCCGGTCTATCTTCGTACGGTTCGAACACGCTTCTGTAGATGTAGTAGTACCATCCGAAGACCTGCTCTCCCCAAAGTTTGAATGAATCAAGAAGATGAAGCGGAGAGCCGTCAGTAAGCGTGAGTTCATTCTCGCAGAACCTCACCCAGCCTTCTACCGCTTCATCATCGTAGTAAACATTTGGTGCTGCAATGAGATTATCTATGCGATTCATCTCCATAGAAATCTCTTGGCATACCGGAATTTCGCCTCTCAAGACTGCGTCCCGGAATTGACCGTAGTAAATAGGAGTCGCAGTATTAGAAAGCAAACGCATCAACTCCTGTCGTTATTCAATTTCGCTTTGAATTTGGCTTGCTATAATGTCTGTATGCACGCATCTTCTTATCTTGTCGATTCAGAATAGCTTTGGTGACTGCCGCTCCGGCTGCTACAGATGCTGCGCCAATAGCAGCAACTTTTGCGTACTCAGCGGCTTTATTATAAATATAACTGCCATCCCCAGCTCTTCCTACAATTCCACCCTTGGTAAGATAATATCCTCCAGCTATACTAGCGACGCTCAAACTTCGCGAAATTGCTGTATCTAGCGCTTCGCGCTTCTCGTCGTTTCCGGTAATAGTTTTGCCTCTACGATACAGTTCCTTTCCTTTGTCTGCCTGATGCGCTTTTTTGAGCCTTTCGTACTCTTTTTCTCGTTTTGCTTTAGCGTCTTTGACCTTGTTTTTTGCACTATTTACATCTAACTGTGACGCTGATCCGCTGCGATATGCACGCTTTGTCTCTTTCAAATTTTTCTTAGCAGTGCTATACTGGTCTTCGTACTTCTGATAGCGCCTTAAACCATCCTGAGTATAGGTGCCATCATAATTCTGAAACCGTCTAACGCCCCATCTTTGACCTTTAATGCCGTGGTGTTCCAGATGGCTCTCTGCTGTCCAGTTACCAGTTGAGGTATAATTCATAATTAGACCGCCTTTTAAATTTGGCCTTTCTTTCTGCGCTTGATCGTTTCTTTTGCAACTTTGTAGTCTTTTCGACTTAATTGCGATACGGGTGTTTCAGTGAATTTCTTATAATAAGGCTCTAACGTCTTAATATAAACTTCAGACAGCGTCGCAACGTTTTTTGCTGATCGGTCCATGTCCACCCATTCATCTATGACAGCCTCTTTGGCTGCTTGAATTCCGTCTGTTTCCGAATCAAACATCTCTTGCCACTGTCCGCGACCAAACGTGTCATTAAGCCAATTCTTAGTGCCTTCGTCCCCAGAATCAATGTATTTCTTCTTGAAATCTGAAGCTTCTTTGGCACTTTTCTCAATGTCTCTTTTATACTTTTTTATTTCATCGCCGACTATTTTCCCGGCTTCTTTCATGACGTTATATCTTTCTCTACCAGCTGATGTCAGTGTTCCATCTGGATTCTGAAACCGTCTAACGCCCCATCTTTGACCTTTAATGCCATGGTGCTGCAAGCATTCTTCTGCAGTCCAATGGCCGGTTGATGTATATGACATGCTAACGTGTCGCCCTCCAACATCAATGTTTAAGCCTATATATTGCACTAGCCAGCGAAACGACGGGTAACGCAACGGCAGCAACGTTACTGACTACTTCCAAAGTCTCAGTTACTTTGCTTTTTCCGGTTAGAACAGTACTATCGTTCAAGCTGTTGTATTGCTTTTCAAGATTCATCCGGCCAATTCTTTTCTTCAGTTCGGCATCGGTAAGCTGCTCAGCATTCTCATCGAATCTTTTTGTTGCTCGCAAGCGTTCTATAGATGAAGACAAATTAGCCGTAGCAAAAGCAACGTCATTGGCTTTCTTAGCCGTCATCTCAGCAGGAGATATATTAGGCTTGTCTTTTCCTTGCTTAACCGTTGGTGCGAGATTCTTATCCGCAGCTTCTCTAGCCTTTCCAACACCATAGTGTATCCTTCCGAGCGGTGTCAACGACCCGTCAGGATTCTGATACTGACGGCGCCCGTGCTTTTGACCTTTGACGCCATGATGAGCAAGATACGCTCCGCCGAGAGGCTCTACGCCGTAATAGCTTTCAAATAGGATTTCGGCCATTTTGATTATTCACCGCCGTTCTCAAGCTCTTTTCTGTAGTTACTCGTGCTGATGCCAAGAACAGCACCAAGGAACAGATCGACTGCTGTAATCGTGCCAACGATCTCCGTCGAATACGGGAATCCCCATACTTTAGCAAGCGCCATGTACAGAGTTCCAAGCGCCGGAAGCAGAATCTGTGCAATCCATTTAAGTACGTCATAGGTTTTGTTATTCAACTTCAAGGCCGATCTCCTTTCTGTGAATCTGCTGATCTATAGTTTCTGCTTCTTCCTCTGATACGACTTTAAGCTGCTGGCAAGCATCGTATCCGATCTTGCAGTCTCCATTTCCACCAAGCTCAGCGTATGGAGAGTACAAGAAATCGAGATTCCTCTTCTCTTTCAGTGTAATCACACTTCGTCTAACATACTTGTCTGTAAGATAGAGCAGCTTATCGTGACCGAGTCCAAGAAGCATCCTGCTAAGAGCAGAATCGTTTTCGTTTTCTTTTTCTTTCTTCTTATCGTGTCTCTGAATCAGATAGACCACGAGCGACATGAAACCGGATGAGGTAAGTGCCGTGATGACAGCGATAAGAACAACTGAAATATTCTCTGAATCCATATGTTCTCCCCTATGAAAAGAGGGAAGACCTTATGGCCCTCCCTCCAGTTGTTTACCGGTTTCTCATCCGGATGTGATTGATCTCTTCCTGAATCATCTGACGTTCATAGCTGGAATTAGCGTTGTCCATCTGCTGTTCAAGAGTTGCGATCATACGGTCCTCGATGCTGTGCCCGCTCTGACCATAGTTCATTCCGTTTGTGTTTGAAGAATCCATGCCACGACTAATGTAACGTCCTGTCACGGAAGATCTTCCTCGCCTGCCGCTCATGCCATTCATGTCGTCCATATATGGATGTGTACGCTGAATGTTCCACCCATAAGACATCATGTCAGGATCGTCCATGTACATTCCGTTACTCTGGCCTTCAAGCATGTCGGCGATGCAAAGCGCTTTCTTAAGATTGTCAAGTTCGGCAGGAGTTAAGTCGCCCTTGTCAACAATCTTCTTCATCTCTTTCTCAAGAAGCTTTTCACACTTCTCAATAAGTTCGCGATCGATCACAGGTTCTCCTCCTTCCTTAAGCAATCCTGTTAACTGCGAGATTAAGGTTTCTCACAACAATTTCCGGGCTAGGTGCTGCGGCGGTAGGCTGTGGTGAGGCGTTCTCAAGCGATACTGTAGGACAGCATCCACGAGGAACATCAAGTGTCACAAAGCCAGAAACATGCCAGAAGTCGCCAACTGCGGCTGGAGTCACGCAAGCATAAGTGTCGGGAAGTGCCTCGCCATTTACAGCAAGCGCTACTCCGATCTCTCCAACCGTAGCGCCGTCCGCCAGAGCGATGTTGCAAGCATACTCAACTTCGTATCTTGCGAAATTTGAGTAAGGGTTATTCACAATGCCTCTTAAAGTTACAAGGCCGGAACCGTCACGGTGCAGAATATAACCTTTGTTGCATCCGCAGTTCGTACGGTTAAGAATGGCAGCCTGTCCGTAGAGAACATTCTGCTCGGCACTATTAGTAAACTCAGCCATTTTGAATTTCCCCCTTTACGCCGCTACGCAGCCACAGCCAGTACTCCAGTTCTGGTTAGGACAGCAGTTCGGATTAGGAACCTGGTAAGAAGGAACCGGCGTCGGATTCAGATACTGCTCGAGAGCAACAGTCTGTGCAGCATTGTCCCGAAGAATTGCTGCGGTCTGTGCGTTCTGAGAAGCATCAGTCCTGAGAGCGTTCAACTGACCCTGCAGGTCGCTAATCTGGTTCTGGTAGTTCTGCTGCATGTTTGCAATCCGGTTCTCATAGTTCTGTTTCATGCCGTCCATTTCAAGCTGGCAGAGTTTGTCCATAACCATCTGGACCTTAGCGTCTGTGTTCGATCTGGTTGCGGCGTGTTCATTAGCAACTGTGTACTTCAGATCAGCTACAGCTGCTCTATTTTCACAGCAACACTGCTGCTGAGTCATTGCGATGCTATTCAGCTGATTTGACAGCCCTGTCTGCATTGTGAAGTTCTGCTGCATATTAGCCATCTGGCGTCCATTAGCAGCGATCTCAGCTGCTGAGAAGCCGTTACACTGCTGCTGAGCAAGACTGTTAATTCCAGACTGGATTCCGCCGATACCATTCATGATAGCCTGCTGATCGAATCCGCGCTGAACATCGGCTCCGGTATTCTGGTTCATCATGAAAGGCATCATGCCGCCATTGCCGAATCCGTTTCCAAATCCATTGCCCATGAACGCGAACAGAAATAGCACAATGATCCAGAACAGGCTATCACCAAATCCGCCATAGCCACCGCCATACCCGCCCATAGGGCCGACTGGCATTACCATGTTACCCGTGTTTTCTGTAAGAGACATATAGCTATACCTCCGTTATAAGAAATGAATGTGTATGAGTTACTTGTCTTGCAAGACTTTGACTATCTCATGAACCCACGAATCATCTGGGCTATATTGAGGATCTGATTGTACTGATCCTGTGACATCTTTCCGCTATCAAGCATTTGCTGCGCCTGATTTAGCGCCTGCTGCTGCGGATTAGCTCCCGTCTGTTGCAAGTTATTCCTAAACTGCCCGAACTGGTTCATGAAGTTCTGCATACCACCAAACATGTTGAAGATCGAATTATTCATTCTTTCCACCTCCAAGGTCTGCAATCAACTTGTCAAGCTTTGCAGAAAGCGAGTTAAACTCGTCCCTCGAAACTCCGCCATTTTGAATTATTGGAGCTGCTGTTTCCTCTTTGAACTTGAACTCGCGAAGAGGCATCGGTACGCCGTTCGTTCCTCGTGACTTAAGCCAGAATTTGCCAGTCTCAAAGCTAATCAGCATGACTGTCGTACCTGCTGCTACAGGATACATGTTTACGTCCTGGTCAGAATTGACAAAGATCGTCATGAGAGAGCAGTTATTGACCTGCTGTTGAGGTTGCACTGGTTGTTGAACCTGCTGCATTGGCTGCTGATACTGAGCTGCCGAGTAAGGCGGTATGTAAGTGTTCATTTACTATCTCTCCTTTCGCCAATAGTAAATAGGTACTTCATTTCCGGAATCACCGGTGTCGTAGTAATCGCCGTCGATCACGGCTACGACATGCGTTCCGGTTGCCAATAAAAAAGAACCGACCGGATGGTCGATTGCAAACTGTCTGATCGTGTAGCAGTTAGGGCATGTGTTCTTAATCACCTCCGGAACGTATCCGTTAGCTTTCAAGTATTCGCCCCAAACCGCATTTGAATTTTCCATGTCGAACATCGCTCGTCCCTGCAGATACAAGTCGTCGTAAATGTTCAGCCAGGAATCGTTTAATAACTTAGACAAAGCTCGTATCGTACAATCACCTACGAACTTGTTTGCCGGGTTCGGATTGTAGTATACGTAGCCCATTGTCAACCTCCGTAAAGGTCATACTCACGCTGCTCCTTAAGTCGCCATGCTATCTCCTCGGACTGATCCTTCAGACTCTGAACCAGCGTGGCATTAGCCGGACAGTCAAATACGAGTTTGACCTTCATGTACAGATAAGACTTGACTGAATTGTAAATTCCATTCGTCATGTCTTCTTTGTCCAGGAAGTCGGACCATCTGGCATCGGAGTCTTCGATAGTAAATCCCATCTTGCCGATTCCAAGCTGATTAAGAACACCGAGATATGTGTTGATGTGCGTAACTAAGTCAACATCAAACGCGTCGTAGTTAACGTCTGGCCCAACCATACCTCGTATAGTCTCCAGAATACTTTCTTCCACAGTCTCACCCCTTCCATGGACAAGTATCATTTGGCATTCGAACTATCGGAACCTCTGGAAGCAAGTCAGATGTTCCGTAATGAATGGCCTGATGAGTCATAAATGTCGTTGCTATAAGATTGTCTAGATCAGTAACCTTTGGATCGCCGTTTAGAATGTCGTCAATGGTAATCGGCTCTATATGGTGCACATAAATTGGCTCGTACCGTATCTCGTAATCTGGATGTGCCAAGTTACAGGCTCCGTCTCGGATTATTACCTGTCGCTTGATTGCTCTCCACATTGGGGTGTTGTACAGAGCTTGGTTCAAATACCTCTCTTTGCCAAAAGTCTTCTCGCCAATTTTTCCGTGTAAAGCGAGGTACTCGTATCTCTCGTTGAAATCCGCGATCCGTATCAATTCATGATATGATCGTCTACTCATCAATATCTATGTGGCTCCCAGAACTAACTGGCGAGGCATAAGAACGAACTGCATTGATAGCGTCCTCGTATAGTGCCTCCATTCGCTTAGCGGATTTGAGAGATTCAACTTGCGCCTCCATTAACCGTACCTTATTCTCCATAATTGACTTTTCCAACTC
>Ga0326511_10001415_pt1 | contig 19864 bp, 14 predicted proteins | sample 0_2496_0518_D_FD_203701 | JGI IMG/M metagenome (GOLD analysis project Ga0326511, IMG submission 203701) | Bovine rumen microbial communities from UC Davis, California, United States - 0_2496_0518 | ecosystem: Host-associated > Mammals > Digestive system > Stomach > Rumen | place: USA... | reverse complement strand
CCCCACCCCCACCCAAAGAGGGCTCAAAGAGGCACCAAATTCGGCCGTTCTTATATCGTTCTTATATCGTTCTCATATACTTCTCATATACTTCTTATATTACCTATATAAGAACTATATGAGAAGTATATAGGAACGATATAAGAAGGGCCGAATCATGTAGCTCTCCGGCAGGGTTTTCTCCTGCTTTTCGCAGCCTATGTCTCCAAATAAAAAAAAGGACCGATTTCGGTCCTTTTTCCACTCCGTTCCCCTAGCGTCTGCCGGGGAAGAGTTTGGCTATGTAGGCCGCGTTGCCGCTGCGCCGCAGGCTTTGTATGATGTCGCGCTGCATCTCGGGCTTGTAGAAGAAGAAGAGGCGCCGCTGGTCGGCCTTGTCGCCAGGCGTGGTGGCCACGTAGACGGGTTTCATCGTCGTGGGGTCGATGCCGGTGTAGTACATCTCTGTGCTGAGCGTCATGGGCGTGGGCGTGAAGTCCTGAATCTGTTCCAGGCGGTAGCCCATGCGTTTCATTTCCAGCGCCAGCTCCGCCATGTCCTGCAGACGGCAGCCGGGGTGGCTGCTGATGAAGTACGGTATCAGCTGGTACCGCAGCCCCGCCTGCTTGCATATCTCGTCGAAGCGCCGTTTCGTCTCCTTGAAGAGGCTGAACGAAGGCTTACGCATCAGCGCCAGCACCTCGTCCGACGTATGCTCCGGCGCCACCTTCAGCCGCCCGCTGGTGTGATGCAACACCACCTCCCTAAAGTACTCCCACCCGTGGTTACCTCTCCCCTCTCCCTTTGGAGAGGGGCCGGGGGTGAGGCCGAACAAATCGCACCTGATCCCGCTCCCCACGTACAGGTGCTTCACCTTGGGGTGCGCGCTCACCTTGCGCAGCAGCGCTATCATCGCGCTGTGGTCGCTGTCCAGGTTCTTGCACATCGTGGGCATCGAGCAGCTGTAGCGGCTGCACTTGCGGCAGAGTTCTTGGTTCTTCCCTTTCATGCGCCACATGTTCGCCGACGGCCCGCCGAGGTCCGTCAGCACGCCGTGGAACTCCGGGTCCTGTGCAATGAGGTTTACCTCATTGAGAATAGACTCCTCGCTGCGCGAGGCTATCTGCTTGCCTTGGTGGGCGCTGATGGTGCAGAACGAGCAGCCGCCGAAGCAGCCGCGGTGCGTGTTCACGCTCCACCGTATCATCTCGAAGGCCGGTATCGGCCCGCGTTTCTTGTATTTGGGGTGCGGCAGACGCATGTACGGCAGGTCGAAGCTGGCGTCGATCTCCTCCGTCGTCATCGGCGGCTCCGGCGGGTTCACCACCACCAGGCGGTCGCCGTGCCGCTGCACCAGCGTCGCGCACTCTATCTTGTTGCTCTCCCGCTCGATGATTTGGTAGTTCTCCGCCTCCGCCCGCTTGCTCCGCTGACATTCCTCAAACGAGTGCAGCTCAATGGAATTGCTTTCCACTTTCCACTTTCCACTATCCACTTTAAACGCCACCTGCGGCAGCCCCCTGAGTTCGGCAAGCGTTGCCTCGCTAATCTTTCCACTTTCCACTTTCCACTTTCCACTCTCAAACATCCGGGCTATCTTCAGCGTCGTCCTCTCCCCCATCCCGTAGTTCAGCAGGTCCGCCGGCGTGTCGATTAATATGGATGGAAACAGCTTGTCGTCCCAGTAGTCGTAGTGCGCCAGCCGCCGCATGGAGGCCTCGATGCCCGCGATGACCACCGGCACATCGGGATATATCTGCTTCAGTATCCGCGTGTACACGTATGTCGCCCTGTCGGGCCGGAAGCCGAACTGTCCACCAGGCGTGTAAGCGTCATCGTGGCGCAGCCGCCGCGCCGCCGTGTAGTGGTTCACCATGGAGTCCATCGCCCCGCTCGTCACCCCGAAGAACAGCCTCGGCCGCCCGAACTTGCGGAAGTCACGCAGGTCGTCCCTCCAGTTCGGCTGCGGGATGATCGCCACGCGGTACCCCGCCGCCTCCAGCGTCCGCCCGATCACCGCTGTTCCAAACGACGGATGATCCACATAAGCGTCGCCCGTAACCAGCACCACATCCACCTGCTCCCACCCCAACCTCTTCACCTCCTCCAACGTAATCGGCAAAAAATGTCCCATATATGATTCAGTCTTCTTGTTCGTAGTAATAGGAGAAATCGGCACCAGCCACCTCGCAGCATTCTATCTCTGCGTTGCTTAAATCGGCATTGCGGAGGTTGGCACCAGTAAGGTTGCAGAAACCGATATAGGCATCAGAGAGGTTGGCACCTTCAAGGTTGGCATTGCTCAGGTCCAATTCGTCGAGGAATGCCGTGCTGAGATCGTCGGTGCAGCCTTGCTCCTCATCAAGTCGGGCGATTGTTTCTCCCTGCATGTTCCTGATTACGATAGGTTGTTCATGCATATTTTCTTCATATTATAATATTATGCATCGTCCTGGGTCAAATCCGTTAGTTCTATGTTCTCCATGAGAGACGTACCCCAACTGGTTAGAAATGACACGTGTGTCGCCAATCTGTGCGTCGATATTCCTATGTGAGTGTCCGTAAATCCAATAGTCGATGCCTGACTCTGCGATGTAGTTTCCCATTTCCACAGTAAAGGCTCCATTTATCAGGCTGTCGCGGAACTCAGGAGCGGTGCATAGTCCTGTCGGCACATGATGTGTGAGCGTGATCTTGAACTTTGCAATACTCTCTGAGACGGCCTTCTTCACAAACTGCAGGCAGCGCTCATGCTCAAGGTTGAAGGTGTCGGACGAAAGACGGTGGCCGTTGTATTTGATTCTGTAAAAGTCACTCACGCCCCTCTCTGTCAGATAAGAGTTTTCGGGTTTGACATAAGCCCAAAGGGTAGAGACAATGATATCGACTTCACCCATATTGACAACTCCATTATAGTATGCATGCACGTTTGACCGTATCTGCTTGCAGTAGCCGTCAGGAATGGTGGCAAGGTCATAGTGCCCATAGAAATCGTGGTTGCCAAAGCATACAATCACCCGTTGATAGTGTTCTGAGGCCCAATTCCAGAATTCATACCGCGAATAGGTGTCCTCTTTCGAATCGGGGAGGTCGAGATAGGCGGTGTCGCCCGCAACGAGCAATATGTCGCCCGTCACCTCCAACGGATGCTCCGCAAGATAGGCACGGTTCTCTGGAAATTCCAGGTGCAGGTCGCTAACAAATTGTATTTTCATGGTTCCAATATCTGTGCCATACGTTCAAACGCACGGAGGTATAATTGATAGTTCCGGCTGTCGGATACGTCAAGCAGGTCATTCAGCAAGGGGCTCTCCTCATTCTTTGCCAGTTCTCCTCGTAACATTTCTGCATAGAAGTGTCGGTGCTTATCGGACAATATCTTTTTTAGGTCGGCAGCCATCCATTCTGCGCCAGCCACAATGACGTCAAATTGTTCTGTGTTGGTGTCCACTTCAGGAGGCAGCCCGTCGTGTGCCAATGCGTAAGCAACGTAGACATTCTGTAACAGAAAAGCCATGTCGACGGAGTCTTTCTTGGTCTTCATCCGTCGGTCGTTCCAGGTATCCAGTTTGATTAGGAACTGACCGCTGAGTGATGCCAGCCGAAAAGCGAAGACTCCATCTATCGTCACTTTGTCAGCCGCCCGCATCACATCCTCAAAACAGCGCACCGACATCACTGGCGATCCCTCTGGTGGCCAAGCCACTTGGTCTTCTTCGGCTATTGCGCCAAACGGCACAATGTCCACCTCGAAACGGATGCGTCCATTGCTTCCCAGATAGTAGAAACGTTGTTTCTCCCGGGCTTTCTCGAAGTGGTTCTGCAACAAGATGCTTGTCAGCCTCTCATACTGGTTCCAGTCTTGCAGCATCACCGCCACATCCAAATCTATCGTGCGTCGAGGTGCGTTTGTCACATCCAGCAGTCGCAACGCAATGTCGCGGGCCGCTGCACCCACCACAAACACCTCAGCCCCCAATTGTCTATAGCAGCCAGCCAAAACCTGCAGCGTCTCAGCCATCAGGTCGTTTTGAAGATCCTCCTTGTGAATTGTGTATTCCATAGTTTCTTATAGTAGTGGCTTGATGCGTTCAGCCGTTTCGCGACAGCGGTCGTCGTTGGTGGCCAACAGGTCGGCATACACCACCAGTAATGGCGTACCTGCAGATTGCCAGAAGCGTTTGTGGACGAATATCTCGCCTTGTCGATTTGGTATCATACGACCTGTGGCAATCAGACCGTCGGCATTGTCAGCAGTATAGATGTCCCATCGTTCGGGTAGAATGTGGCCATCCAGCAGGGCGGCTGCCGGCTCTCCACCCCAGCACATCGTTTCGGGCAGTTGGATAGATTGCCACTGGTTCCGCACCGCTGGCGAGAGGAATGTGAAACGGCTGATAAGAAGTTTGGGCTTCAGCGTTTCTGCATAGCCATGTGTCCAATGATCGATTAGTGACTGACGTTTGCGGAGCAGTCTCGTTTTGCCGTCATCGACAATAAAACCACGATTGGTGAGGTCTGTCAGCGTGCTGTGCACCGCTCCTACGGAAACGCCCGCCGCAGAGGCAATTTCGCGGATGGTTTTACCTACATTTTCCTTGTTTTGAAGCAGGTAAAAGATAATTTGGGTCTCTGCTTTTTGCATATTTTGTTCATTAATTACCTGTTGTTCAAAATTTTTGAACAAGCAAAGATTTTGAACAAACACGCTGCAAAGATACACAAAATAAATAAACTACGCAAATAAAATGCATTTATTACTTCAAAATTTCACCTGCATCCGACGCGATTCCCACACGGCCCGCACCTTGTAGTCGTTGAAAAAACGTATAGATTTCTTATTGCCCATTGTCGTTAAATATATTCACGCATTCCAATATCCACTAACACATTTACTCATTAGCACATTCTCACATTTTATATTAGCACATTCACACATTATTGTATTCTGGTCTTTAAGGTTCTGCAGCTGCTGCATATATTGTTTGCGATATATTAGGTCTTGGTGTTGCATATTTTTGAACTTATCGTAAAGGTTTCTTGGCGCACATTGACTCTTTCAATTCGCCCTTGGATTTTTTCATTTCCAAAATCCGGGACTCATCGGCTTCTATCAATTATATTATGTCGTCTATGGTCATATTATCGAAAACGTTTGCTTTGGTGTTGTATAATTCCAAATTGACGATACCAAGGTTTCATTGGTTCGTCTCGATAGCTCCTCATTTGTCACTTTCATGGAAAAATGATGATATTTCACCAAGCCAACTTGGTATGCTATAATGATCTTCTTTCATGGCTTTAACATATGTCTGCGCAAAACGAACCTTGTTGACATTGTTGTCCTTGGAGAAAAAAGAATCAAGTAGGGAATATTCACTTTGACGAAGGTCCATCGCATAATAACTTGGAATCTCGTCTTTTTCACCATCTATTGTATCTATGAATGACAATTCTGGATTATTGTTTCTATACTCTTTTAATACTCTAAAGAATAATCGTCCATTGAGGACATCCTCTATGTCCGTTTTTTTCTTGGGATTGGATTGATTCCTGACTAATTCTGTTTCTCTTTTATCATCATTATTCACAATCCGTCTGCAACAAAGATTTGCGTTCGATTCTTTGGTCTCAAAATCATAAAATGAATTATCTGTATCAACAAGCAGAAAAACTTTACCTTTAATATCTTTCTTCAGATCTTCAAAAGCCAAATACAGATGGTCATAAATCCTTTTCACCTCCTTTGCGCCACCTACAGGGACAATACGCAATTTGTTTTTAACCATTTCTTCTTGTAAATACGCCTCCAAATAAATCTTGTCAGAGGTGCCTTCGCAAATAAGCCAATTGTAATAATTGTCGCTAATAATACTACTTGTAATAGATTGAACAAAATCATTCAATCCTTTTAATGTTACATCAATGGGAATCTGTCCATTTGAATGTGCAATACCTTGGCGTATTTCTTCTCTATAACGATATATATTAAATAGTATAGAGGTATGCTTGTCACTAGTTTTTATAATATTAGCGATACACCCATTTGTGATTGTTGGAATAAATCCATACCAGTGTGAAGAAAAAACAACTTGACAACAATTGAGGCTAATTTCATATAGTTTTTCAAATTGTTCATAGCAGAGGGAAATATGAAGCGCCGATTCTGGCTCATCAATTGCGACAATTAAATTATTATTATCCTCTCGGTAATTTTTTACTATACTATGAATAAAAGAAATGATTGCCTGTTGTTTTTCTCCTGAACTCAATTGAGACAACGCGATATCCTTCCCACTATTTACCTTAAACAGTTCTCTTTTTGAGAAGAAATCATGTATTATCAGATGATATATGTCCTTGGCATTTAGATTAAGTTGACGAGAGCCTTTCATCCTGAACTCATAATTTGGCAATGTGTCAGATAATTCTTGAACAAAATCTTTTAGTCCCGTACTTATCGTTCTTATGCTAGACTCACTCAAATGTTCCTTTACAACATCCATTAAACTTGTTCCAATTAGATGTTGTATTTCCTCCGTTTCAAAAACCACGAACCTTTCGGGTTCAATATCTTTAGGAATATAGACATATGTTGTTTTTTCTATTATCCATTCATATATTTTTCGTAAATCAATAATAACAGTATCGTCTCTTTCCTTTCTGGCCGCCTCCATTACATCTCTGCGTTTTTGGTCGTCAATGTCCCAAATGGTCAGTTCATCCGAAAGAGGCTTTATCGTTTTGATTTTATCAATGATTTCATCGCCACATAAGCCTAATGAGATATCATAAAATTCATTTAAACATAGAGGTAATATATATTTTTCTGACAAATCCAACTCTGCGTGCTGCTTTTTTATATCTTCCCATAACTGTTTCCTCAATTGATTCATTGTAGATGGTATATCCGAAGATATGAAAGATAAAACAGCATCTGAATATGTCTTTACAAAATCTAATTGTCCAAATCCCTCAAACATGTTTTTCTCAATCAAGAATATTGGCATTACATACGACTCTTCTGATTTATTTGCATCAATATTCTTATTCCATGTTTTTTTGTTAAAGAAGCAGTCCAATGCCTCTAATACAGAACTTTTCCCAATTCCATTTTGACCAATTAAACCACAATAGTTGGATCCATTAGATATTGGAATATAGTTAATTCCTCTGTATGTTTTAAAATTACGAATAATAATTCCTGTTATCATATTATAAACTTGGGGGGGGGGAATTGAGTATGATTATTTTACCATTAAAATGCGATAAATTACTTATCGAGGGCATGTTTGAGGTTGAATTACTTGGTGGTACCCATCTATTATAGTCCAATCACTCAAAAAAGCCTTCTGTCGTAAACACTTTATCAAAATCGGATTCTGTTATACATGCAAGCACTTTCTCTTGAACAGCACGGCTGGTAAGTTCTAACCTCAACATCCTATTGCCTTTTTTTCGTAACATTTGTACTCTATCCACATTGGGACATTCTCGAGCATAATGTACCAATCCTTTTGCTTTGGCCAAATTGTCCTTCTTATCATCACGATGAGGTTCCAATAGGCCATATTCATAGCCTCCATTAGCATTTTCCCGAACAATAATAAAGTCAGGATACATTCGATGAACCTCGTTTCCATACTCATAGGGGATACATAAAGCCCATGGTTTACGGTCTTGATTACGTAGCCAGCAAATATAATTGGGATTCTTGCGTTCTTCTTCCAAAGTAATCGGTTCCCATCCTTTCAAATTAAAAGTGGCAGTGCCGTCAGCATTTACAAACAAGTGGTCTGTACATGTCTCTCCCTCACTATCAAGATCCACATTGATCGCTTCAGGTAGATGGAAAAGATGCTTCGATATTTTGCTTCCGAGCGTTACAAGGTTGTTGTATTGCAGCCGGTAATTCTCTGATATACTTTTTGTTTTTGGACGGTAAAGATCGGCCAACCTATTGAATTCCTTTCTTGCATAATCCATACGAATATCCCGCTGGTGCTCGTCGGCGGCATATAGAATCACATCATACATAAAAGCGTTTTCGTCTTCCTCATCCTCATATTTATCAGCATACCGCTTACCTATTCCTTCACCACAAAGGAGCACCTCTGCCATCTGATATTGATGCTGCAAACCCGCATCAGTTTTTGAATATAGGTCTGGTCCTTGCTGTGCTTCATATATCTTTCCACTCTTATAAAGTTCAAAACTTATGGTGTTTAGTTGGAATTCCAATGCCTTATCCACCAAAGCCTTGTATTCGCCATCTCGCTTCAGCTGTTCGATATAATTATGAATTAATCCGACAATAGCATCTTTCACGTTATCAACAGCCTTACACGATTCATCCATTCCTGATAGCACTGCAAGATGCGCTAAATCAAACAAAGAACTTACATAATTCTTGTTTACTGCCACGTTCTTGACATCATATGTCAGAATCTCTGCATTGTTTAAGGCTTCTTTGACTACTTCAAATGGATCTTGTTGTTCAGACATTTCCTTGGGTGCATCTTGCACAAACTCATGATGTGCAGGATTATCCTGTTGCTGTTGCACAATTATTGGGTCTGCATCCTTAGGTTTAGTTGTTTGTACATTAGTATCTACCGTTTGCAAAGAATCTGAACTCGAAGGGTTAATGGTATGTGGAGTTGTCGTTTCTCTGGGTAGTAATACTTTGGTGGGTCTTTTTGTCGTCATCACAACCGAAGTCTTATTCCCACCTTGTATAGCTTGGATTTCAGTAGGCAATTCTCCTCCTTCTTCTTCTGTTAACTTCTTTACCACATCTTCCACCGTACTCTCATCAAAATTAGGCAGATACAAGTGGACATAATTCAATGTTTCGTCCACTTCGACACGCATTCTCAATGGTGTACGAATCATACGACCTAAGAGTTGCGCAATATAGGTGGCATCCTTTGCCACACGATACGACATCATAGCTTCTGCTCGTGGGCAATCCCAGCCTGTGGATAAAGCCTCCTTGAACAGGACTACCTTAATCTTCCTGTCGTCATTGATGGCCGAGGGTGCACAATAGGGTACTTCAATACCATTGATAGTCAATGTTCCAATTTCTCCAAAAGAATGCACCACTTCTCCCTCCACGAAAGTTTCTCCAATACGTTTCTCTATCTCATGCAGACATTCGTCCAAGTCCGTTATAGATACTTTGCCAGTTGTTCCTGATTCGACCTGAACAACAAATATTGGACATACGTTCTGATAATGTTGTTTCTCTGTATAGTTATACCAATGTAGACATTTATCCTTCCATTCATCGGCAGCTGCTTGAAGCACAGCAATATTCTTGTTGATAACACTATCCTCTGGGAAGTGTATTTCTATTTTGTCTTTTAGCAGACCTGACCCCCGTACTTCAGCCGGTGTTACAACCACCTTGCTCACTGTAGAGAGTGTAGTACCAGCAAGAGCGTTAAATCGTTCCGGAGTGGCACTCATACCTATGATAAATGGAAGCGATTGTAGTTTCTCTTCTTCGTTATCAAACCCTAATACAAACTTCTGCATTATTGTGGTTTGGCTCGTCTTGGCTCCACGATGGGCTTCATCTATTACTAAGATGAGATTCTTACCATATTCCTCAATTGTGTTTTCAAGAACCTCCCATATCGTCCAATCTCTCCCATCTCCTATCTGTGTCATTCTGCTTGTGCGAGTCAACTTCTGAGTATTCAGAAAATAAACTTTGCCTTGCTCCAGTTTATCCCCACGGAAAGACTCGTCAAGCGTCACAAACTGACCCAATACTAACCGATTACAATAACGCATCAATTTCTGTTTGCTCTGCTCATTTAATTCCGGGGAGTCACTCAACCAAATGAAGATGCTCTCTGGTATTGCCGCCATCATTCCTTCATCGTCGCCACACATCATCGCCTCAATGAAACTAGCCATCATAATGGTTTTACCCGCACCCGTGGGAGCAGTAAAAGAAATAATCTGTTTTTTCCTAAAGTGCTGCCAGTTCATCTGTGCAACAGCAGCGGTTTCACGAAGTTCGTGTACCCTCTGTTTTTGAAATGGCTTTAATGATATATTCATAGTGTTGCTTATTTCGCTGCGTAATTAATTCTGAAATTCTCCAAGTAGTCGCGGTACAACTGGTAGGTTTTCCTCCCTTTCAACTCGCTAATCATGCTCAGATATGCCGACTGGCTGTCGGTTATGAGGTACACCGTCTTTACCTCTGGGTGGTTCTCCAGTTCTTTGCGGAAACTGCGGAAGTGTGCCTCGTCTTTCAACAGGGCCATCTGATTCTCCTGCCAAATGGCATAGTCACCCTCTACTTTAGTAGGACACTCTCCCTTTGCCCCCGCTTTCATCCATAACAAAGGCAATAGTTCCTGCAATTGTCGACCACGTTCCACACTTCTTTTATCGAGGAACCCCAACTTGAAGAAAACGGCATTGGCCTTGAAACCATCCTTCATCGGCATTGATACTGGAACTGTTTCCTCTACCTTCCCCATCATCTCACTCACCTCGTTCTTCACTCTCTTGTAGTCGGCGTCTTTTTCTGCCACGATGTAGAAATATGTGATATGGTCATTGCCATCCAACGCCTCTAACCAGTCATCTTTCTTGTTCAAGTCGAAGAGAATAGAAGCGTTATAGTCATCCTCTTCCGGTACAAGGAATGGAGCATCCTGCGTCATCGAGGGCAACTTCACCGTCTTTTGCTTGTTGATAAGCGTTACCAATGACTTCTTCTGCTTGAGTGAAGCATCGGCAGGCAGGAAGTTGATATGCGTAAACTTACGGTCAGTTTCTTTCGTAGTAGTGAGTGTGGTAATATATTCTCCCTCTATGGGGTTCCCGTTCACGTCGTTACCTAAGATGCTACATTTGGTACGAGGCCAGTTCACATAGCGCGCAATACCCCAACGCTCCCACTCTTCGTCTCCTGGACGGATGCCCAAGGGTCGTAGTTCCCGTTCCTTTGGTTCTCCGATTTCGTTGTTCGTCACCATAATGCATCGCCTCCGGCCACCATCTTCTGCATTTAGCAGATTTACCGCGTGGAGCGTAGTGCCACTACCTGCAAAGAAATCAAGAATCAAAGCATTAGGCTTGTTCGCAACAAAAAAACGAAGAGTATCATGGACAGCGTAAAGTGATTTGGGAAACTCAAATCTTTTGTTAGAAAAAATAGATTTGACCAATAATGTTCCATATAAACCTGCATCATGTGCAGGAGTAAGCCATACTGATTTTGTGGTTGTTACTCTTTTGACATCTGTTTTTTTTCTAACCAACCAACTGCCATCTTCATCTTTTCCATATAATTCAAGTTCTCCTCGCTCTATTCGTTTTTTTTCGGCTCGACGCAAATACGAAACCACAAACCTCCCAGAGTTATGCCTTATTCTTGCCGTTCCCTCATTAAAAGCGTTTTTTAGTGTTTCCACAGAACAATTCCAAGTGTTTTCTTCCCCGTTTGGTCTGATTGGTAATAAACACACAAGCCCTTCTCTAGGCGGTATCAAGTCTTCATAATGCTGATTAATTGGAACCGAATCTCCTATTGAATGCAATCTCCCTTCATTTGTGACCCATATTGGATAGAACAAGTTCGGCCTTTCAAGTCTTGAACTATGATTCCCAGTTCTTAATAACGAGAACCATATCGGAGAATTATTTTCTTTACGGTCATCATTTACCATTCCTGTAAGCAAATGTCTAGCTACCGTAGATGTTCCAAACTGGACAAAAAAGATATACTCTTCAGACCGTGAAAATTCATTATCGCGAGAAGCACCTGCTCTCGGACTTGTAACATCTGTCACCATTTGTATCTTCGCATCAGGGAACATCTGTTCCAACAAGCATCCAAGATGGTGATACTCCAACTCATCAATGGTGACAATAAGAACAGAATCTTTGGGATTGAGCAACTTCTTGGCAATCTTCAGTCGTGCTTCCATCATGGAGAGCCACTTGCTGTGACGGTAGGAGTCTGTGCCGTCCACATAGTCACAATTATACTTCCAATCGTGAGAGTCGGGTTTGTTGTATGGAGGGTCGATATAAATGCAATCCACCTGACCGGCATAGAGGTATGTGAGCAGCTGTAAAGCGTGGTAGTTGTCTGCCTCAATAAGCGTGTGCCACAGGTCGCTGTCGGGAGCGTTCTGCACACTATCCATAGGTTTCAGGTAGGGGTAAATCACGTCACCACGTTGGGCAACAGCTATCAGTTCGGACAAAGGGAACGTCTTCTCTTCCATCGTCGAGATATTGATGCACACAGCATTCTTTTCGGTGAGGCTCTGCACCTCATACACCTCGTTCGGTGTGCGGTCGTGCAATGCCACCTTCGAGCCCCTGCGGATACGCACCTCGGGCAACACTACATTGTCGGGCAGATGGTTTTCCCACACCAACCCAAACCGTTTTTTCTTGGTCAACCGCTCAATTTCCACCCGCAACTGTTCCCGCAACTCCTTGTCGGCTATCCTTTCAATATATTGTTCAATTGCCGCCATTTACGTCCTTGATTATATATACTTTTGAAACTGCAAAGATACGAAATTTTCGCAATATTATTCTATCTCTTTTATTTCAGCGTCTTCCGTAGGCAGCAGGTAGTCGGAGGCACGATTATGGGAGATGACGCTGTGGCCTATCTGCTTCTCCACTTCCTCGCGGGCTGCTTTGGCCGCTTTTCCGCCGCTCTGCGCCACCTGCTTGTTCTCCTGCATGGTCTTCGGATTACGGTTACGCGATATCTCGGTGGTGGCAGCTTCCGCCAACGTGTTCAAAGCCAGCTCGAGGGTGGTCATATTGTCTCTCAGGTTCTCCTTCGTAAGCCCCTTGTACCGTTTGTATTCACCCGTATTCATACCGCTCCACGCCTTGGTGAGGATGTTGGTAAGGATGGCGAAGTCTTTCTGCTCTTTCACCCCCGAACGCTCCCACTCGTCAGTCAGTTCTTTTCGCGTACGTATGGACTTGAGACGGTTTTCTATCCAGCGTTCGCTATACCCTTGGCGGCGGTAATCCTCTACGGCCATCTGGAACGTCAACTCGGGGTCGATCATCTGGTCAATGCGTTGCGCGCCCACCTCGGAGAGCCACTGTTTGATAGGCTCCGCCTTCTTGGAAGGAATGGATTGGATGATGCGCAACATCTGCTCTAAATCAGCGACATCCGTAGCGCGATTCTTGCCGTCGGCAGCCGGCATTTTCAACTGCTTACAATTTGTAAGCAGTTCATCGGCACCTTCCTCTTTCAGGCGTTTCTTGAGAACCGCCCAGTAGGTGCTTGCTTTACGAGATGTAGGTTGCTCGGTCAATATCTGCACCACATCAACGATGGAGAAATAATACTTCTCTTCCTCTTCGTTCCAGGCAACGCGAACCTGGTTGCCTTCAAATATCTGTATGGCGTTCTGCTGGGTCATATTCTCAGTACATATTCTGTTTTAGTTGTTAATATTATTGAAACTAACACATTAGCGCATTTACACATTTACTAACGCATTTACACATTTGCACATTAACGCATTCTTTCTGTTATTTCACGTTGCAAAGATACGCTTTTTTTCTTGAACGGCAAAATCTATTTACACACGCTATTTATCATACCGGCAAATATCGACCGCGACACACTTAGTTTGATATATGCGGTTTTAGAACACGTCTCCATTCCAAAGCATTGTCAGGAAGTCCAGCACATAGACAGGTTCAACATCGCCCAAACGGTATCAGCTGAGATCACCTTCGTCAGAAAAACAACTTTAGAAACATCAATCCGAGCAGTTCCTACCATTTTTCAAATTCGAATATTGACGATTTTATCTGTTTAAATTCTTGGCAATTGATATTATGTGTGTGTTTACCATTTAACGTCATTATCAATAATCTCCCAGTGGCCACCTTGTCAGGTCCAACACGGCGAATGATATTCTCATTCTGCATCTCACGTAATATCTTTTTAGAGTAGAATGCCCAATTTTTAGTTCTAATTCTAACTTTTACAACAGTTATTGAATATCATTAGAGATAGCAGACATCGTTTCTGGCCGTTTTTCTGTCCACTTTTCCATAATTTCCTCCGTAGTTTTTTCCGTAGTTTCCTCCGTAGTTTCCTCCGTAGTTTCCTCCGTAGTTTTTTCCGTAGTTTTTTCCGTGCCGCTTTCTATACTACTTGCATGGTCAATTTGCACACTCGCGGGAAGGTGATTCGACAAACTTGTCATAGAAAACCATTTCACGAAGTTTTTTGGTAATAGTGGTATCTATGTCGAGTCCAACAAGTGAGGATTCCGTTCATTGCTTCTATTTAAGATGCAAAGTCACGAAATCTTTTTAAATCGAAATAATATTTTGCTCTCGTTTTTTTTCACCGATGGGTTTATGAGTTTTACCACGGAGGAATCATGGACTTACCCTATTGTTACCACGGAGGGACGTAGTTTTTGAGTAAAGTTTGAGTAAAAGGGGAGTAAAAGGTAAAGAGCGTAAAGGGGGCAATGGGTAAATGCAAAAAAATACGGGCGCACCGTTGGTGCGCCCGACTAACTCATAACTCTTAATTCTTAATTCTTAACTGCTTAGTCCTGGATGGCTTTGATGCCGGGGAGGACTTTGCCTTCGAGGTATTCGAGCATGGCGCCACCGCCGGTGGAGACGTAGCTCATCTGGTCGGCGAGGTGCATCTGCTTGACGGCAGCAACGCTGTCGCCACCGCCCACGGCGGCGAAGCAGCCCTGCTTGCAGGCGTCGGCAACACTCTGGGCGATGTGGTTGGTGCCCTTGGCGAAGGTCTCGAGCTCGAAGACGCCGGCAGGACCGTTCCAGAGGATGGTCTTGCTCTGCATGATGATGTCGCGGATAGCCTTGCAGCTCTCGGGGCCGCAGTCCATGCTCTCCCAGCCGTCGGGAACCTCACCGCTGGGGACAATCTGCGTGTTGGCATCGTTGCCGAACTTGTCACCGATGACGCTGTCGACGGGCAGGTAGTATTTCACGCCCTTCTCGTCCATGCGGTGCATCAGTTCCTTGGCCAGGTCGAGCTTGTCGTCCTCGCAGATGGAGTTGCCGATTTTGCCGCCGAGGGCCTTGGTGAAGGTGTAGCGCATGCCGCCGATGATAATCATATTGTCGACCTTGTCGAGGAGGTTCTCGAGGATGCCGATCTTGCTGCTGACCTTCGAGCCACCGATGATGGCGGTGAAGGGACGTGGAGGATTCTGCATCAGTTTCTCGAGGTTGCGCACCTCGTTCTCCATCAGGAAACCAAAGTACTTGTCGTTGGGGAAGAACTTGGCGATGACGGCCGTGGAGGAGTGCTCGCGGTGGGCGGCACCGAAGGCATCGTTGATGTAGCAGTCGCCAAGGGCGGCCAGCTGGCGGGCCAGCTCCTCGTCGCCCTTGGTTTCGCCGGGGTAGAAGCGGATGTTCTCCAGCAGCATCACCTCGCCACCCTTCAGCTCTTTGGCCATCTGCTCGGGCTTGCCGCTGCCGAGGAGCTCCTGCGTGAACTTCACGGGACGGCCCACGAGGGTCTCCAGGTACTTGGCCACCGGCTCGAGGGTCAGCTCAGGCTCGAAGCCACCTTTCTTGGGGCGGCCGAAGTGGGCCATGATGATGACGGCGGCGCCGTCCTTCAGCAGCTTCTCGATGGTGGGCATCGACTCGCGCATGCGGGTGTCGTCGGTGATTTCTTTCTTATCGTTCATCGGGACGTTGAAGTCCACGCGCAGCAAGACCTTCTTGCCGGCAAAGTTGATATCCTTGATACTTTTCATTGATATATAAGGTTTAATGTTTACGGTTTAAGGTTTAAGGCGTTTTTTATGTTTACGGTTTAAGGTTTAAGGCGTTTCGGTTGATAAAGATTTACGAAGGCCTGACATTATCCGGGCAACCCGAGAAAAATATGGCCTAAGTTCGTCAAATTCTTCTTCAGTTATATATTGTAAATCCTGTGCTATTTGCAACTCACTAAATGCTTCTGTCAAGGAACCAAAGGCAATCTCGATAAATCGTACTTTTTCCTTATTGGAGCTTCGTCCACACCCTTCTGCAATGTTTGCGGTTATAGAGGCAGCGGCACGACGCACTTGATCTCCAAGTGCATATTTCTCCTCTTGGGGGAAACGACTTTGGAGTCTGTATATCTCTTTCACAAGGATCCTGGCCTGTATATAGGCCTCTAACTTTTCAAAAGAGAACGTTGTCGTTTTATCAACTGCGTCAGCCACTTTAAACTTTAAACCTTAAACTTTAAACTTTATGCATGGTGCGGCTCCTCGACGGCCATGCCGATGTAGAGGGCCGACAGCATGGTGAACACAAAGGCCTGCAGGTACGCCACCAGGCACTCCAGCAGGCTGATGAACACGCAGAAGAACACGCTCACCACACTCACCGCGCCACCCACCATGGTGCCGAACAGTTGGCTCATGATGTAGATGATGACGATGAAGCCCAGGATGACGATGTGACCGGCCGTCATGTTGGCGAAGAGTCGGATCATCAGCACGATGGGCTTGGTGAACACACCCACCAGCTCCACCAACGGCATCAACGGGAACACCTTCAGCCAGGCGGGGACGCCGGGGGTGTTGAAGATGTCGGTCCAGTAGTGCTTGTTGCCGCTGATATTGGTGATGAGGAAGGTGATGACGGCCAGCGTGGCGGTAACGGCCAGGCTACCGCTGATGTTGGCACCGGCGGGGAATATGGGAATGAGTCCCAGCACATTGCAGAAGAAGATGAAGAAGAAGAGCGTCAGCAGGTAAGGCAGGTACTTGCGGTAGTGCTTCTCCCCTATCATGGGACGGACAATGTCGTCGCGCACAAAGACCACCAGGTACTCCACCAGGCTCTGCAAACCCTTGGGGGCCTGGTTGGGGCGCTTCTTGTAGCCATTCTTTGCCACCATGATGATGACAATCAGCAGCACCACGGCAATCATGATGGCCGCCGAGGTCTTGGTGATGGAAAAATCCAGCGGCTTGACCACATTGCCCTCGGCATCCAGCAAAGGATTGCCTGCGGCATCAACACACACCACCTCCTCTCGTTCGAGTCCTCCGCCCACGAGGGCATAACCCTTATACGCTTCGTGGCCGTGATGGAACTTGCTGGACATGAACACATCCAGATGTCCGTCGTTCCAAAGGATGACCGGCAGCGGGATGGCAACGGCATGCTCGGTGCCGTCCTTCGACTTGTAGTCGAACAGGTGCCATGAGTGGGCGTCGGTGACATGGCCGATAATCATCGAGCCGGCATCCAGCGTCTCGCCCTCCTCCGCCTTTGCGCCGAGGGGCAGCGCCACAAAGAGCGCCGCAATGGCTAATGTCAGTATCTTCTTCATTTCTATTCCTTATTGTTTACTACTGCTGTATTGTTGAAAATGTCTATCTGTAGGGTGTCGAAGAGGCCCAGCTGTTTCTCGTCCCTGTCGCAGTTCGGCATCTGTCCCAGCTCGCGCAGGGCCTGTTTCATCAGTCGCTGCAGGGCCTGCGGACGGCTGATGCCACTGCGGTCGGCATAGAGACCCAAGCGTACAGCCTCACGCTCGCTGAGCGTGAGGGTGTACTTCTTGGTGTGGGTCTTCTTCTCTTTGGTCATATCGTTTATTCATACATCATCGCACGGAACGGAGCCAATGCGGCCTCCGCCTCCTGCAGCGCTGCCGAGTCAGCCAGGGTGTCCTTGGCAATGTCGCGCAGCAACACCAGGATGCGCAGGTTGTACTGCAGCTCGCTTCTGGCGCCCTGGGCTTTCTCGCCCTGGAAACGGCCCAGGTAGGAAACCATCTGGCTGTAGTAGTCGAAGGCTTTCTGCCACTGCTGCTTGGCGCGCTCCTGGCCGTACAGTTCCTTGTACATGGCCACAACGTCAATCGGGGCATTGCCCAGCGGCACATAGACCGTGTAGACATCAGGATCGAAGTTGGCGTCCGGGAAGTTCTTGTCGTACACCTCCAGCAGGGCTTTGGCCTTGTCGGCATTGCCCTTCTGCATCTCGTCGTGCGCCAGCACCAGGATGTTCTGGTGCAGGATGGGCACAAACTGCTGACGGCTCACCGGGTCGACATAGATGTCGCGGTCCAGGTTGCCCCACTTCAGCGGCTCGCCATCCACTCCGTTGATGAAGTAGTCGGCGCTGCCGTCGGTGTAGCGCTGCTGCTTCGGATAGGGGATGAACTTGTAGTTCAGGCCCTCCTGGATGGAGTGGCTGTAGGCCAACGGATACACGTCGGGAATGTTGCTCGAACCGGGATTGTTGATGCAGATGTCGCGCATGAACTTGTTGGTGCCAAGGATGTCCAGCAGCATCAGCTCATGACGGTAGAGCCACGGATTCTTCACCTCCCAGCGGATAACGGGATCCACCTGGTCGGCAATCTCGGCGGGAATCACTCCGGCCTGCACCAAAGCGGGAACGTCGAGCGTTATCTTGAAGCGCTTGGTGGGGATGGCCATGAAGGAATCGCCCGTGCGGGGATCCCTCACGGTGAAGCGCTCGGGATAGTCGCGCAGCAGGCCCAAAACCTCGGTGACCTCCAGGTAGTCGGCCGAATTGTCCATGACGGCATACTGGTCCTTGCCCAGACCGTAGTACTCCTTGGGCAGCGTGAAGGGCAGCGGGTCGCTCTCGTAGAGCTTGTTGTAGAGCTGCTCCACATACCAGTACATACCGCTCAGCGTGTAGTTCAGTATGCGTACATCGGTGCGCACTCCCTCCACCTCCTGGGCATACCACAGGGGGAAGGTGTCGTTGTCGCCGAAGGTTATCAGCACACCGTTCTTCTTGATACTGTTCAGGTAGTTCTTGGCGAAGTCGCGGGCGGCGGTCTTCTCGCTGCGGTCGTGGTCGTCCCAGTTCTGGCAGGCCATCAGCATCGGCACTCCGGCAAAGCAGAGCACAAACACCACAGGCATGACGAACTTGTACACCTTCTCCTTGTTCTTCTTGAACAGGGCGCTCACCCATTCGGCCAGGGCCATCACGCCCAAGCCAATCCAGATGGCGAAGAAGCTGAACGAACCCACAAAGGCGTAGTCACGCTCGCGCGGCTGGCGCGGAGGCATGTTCAGATAGATGGCAATGGCCAATCCTGTCATGAAGAACATGATGAACACGATGAACGCATCCTTTGGATGGCGGCGGATATGGAATATCAAACCAATGATACCCAGCAACAACGGCAACAGGTAGTACACGTTGCGGCTCTTGTCTTTCTGCATGCTGTCGGGCAGGTTGTCCTGCGGACCCAGACGGCTCTCGTCCAGGAACTTGATGCCACTGATCCAGTTGCCGTGCAGGTAGTCGCGCGTACCGTCGTCGTTGAAGTAGTGGCCCTGGTCGTCGTTCTGGCGACCAGCGAAGTTCCACATAAAGTAGCGCCAGTACATCCAGCCCAGCTGGTAGCGGTTGAAGAACTTCAGGTTCTGTCCGAAGGTGGGCTTCATGCCGCTCGGTGCGGGACCGGCCCAGTACTCGTAGAACTTCGGGTGCTGACGGCTGCCGTCGCTGCTCCACATGCGGGGGAAGAAACCGGTGTGCTCCTCGCGGTAAATCAGCTTCACAGCATTGGAGGCGGCGATGTAGCAATCGCGTCCCTCGGCATCCTTGCCGCGGACATACTTGGTATAGCCCTTCTCGCTGTCGATGGGGCGTCCGGCGGTGTAGTACTGGCCGGTGAGCAACGGTGTGTCGCCGTACTGCTCACGACCCAAATAGGCACGCATCGACACGGCATCCTTCGGGGCGTTCTCGTTGAGCGGCGTATTGGTGTTGGCACGGATAACGAGCACGAAGAAGGTCGAATAGCCGATAACCAGCATGGCGAAACTCAGCACGGCGGCGTTCAGCACCGGGTGTTTCT
>Ga0326511_10001414_pt1 | contig 19867 bp, 5 predicted proteins | sample 0_2496_0518_D_FD_203701 | JGI IMG/M metagenome (GOLD analysis project Ga0326511, IMG submission 203701) | Bovine rumen microbial communities from UC Davis, California, United States - 0_2496_0518 | ecosystem: Host-associated > Mammals > Digestive system > Stomach > Rumen | place: USA: California... | reverse complement strand
ACATACCTCCAACGTAGTCCAAAAGGGCTTTCGGGGAGACGGTGAGGGGGAAGTTTTGGGAGGTCAAGGAGACGCCCGAATCGGTCTCGGTCACCAAATCCCCTCCGTCGATGACTTGGCGGTAGAGGTACTGGATGTCGCTCTCCTGCTTGGCGGTCTTGGCGTTAGTGGCGTCCAAATCCTCTTGGAACGCCAGATCGTGAGTGCCCGGGGTCGATTTGAAAGGCACTTTCGTGATGGTGCTGACGCCGTTCGCGGTTTTCAGCCAAGATACCACGCCGTTCTTGTTGGCGTTGTGCTGTACGAGGTTGCCGTCGCCGTCGGAGACCCTGTAGGCGTACGAGTTGTCCGAGATTTTGTGAAAGGACTTCGTGCCGTGGGATGCGCCGAAATAATTCGTGTTTGCGCTCGCTGGGTCTTCCGCCAAATCGACCATGCCGCCCTTGGTGAGGGACATATAGTTGGAATCGATGTCGGCGCCCGGCCCCCCAAGGGCGTCTATTATGCTGTTGACGACGTTATGGAGGGCCGATAGATTGGCATTGATCCCCGCCGTCATGTTGATGTGGTTTAGTTTGGTTACCCCGTTGATCCATGACTTGATAGATATCTGCGGGTAGCTAGGTAAATTCGCCATAGGATATATTCTCCTCCTTTTCGTTTTCTTCGTCGGCCGGCCGCAGCCGGCCCTGCGCTATTCGTCGTCGTTCCTATATGGGGCGCCGACGACCGCGCGGTCGGAGACGTATACCCATTCGTTGACCTTGATGATATCGTCCCCCCCTCCGGATCCTTGGCCCTCCGCCATGGCCGCGACCTTCCTGCCTTCGCTCGAGTCGACGAGGAATGGCAGGTTGCTCGTGCTGGCGGCCGAGACCGTCATCGATCCCGAATGGTCGAGGGAGTGCGAGACCGACTGGACCACGAACCTCTCCTTCCCCATCAAGAGGAAGGGGGAGGAGATCGTTATGACGCAGTTGACCGTTATGAGCGGGTTGATCCGGGCCTCGAACGCTATCGGGGTCCTGAGGAGCAGGACCTTCCGCAGCTCATACTGCGCCCTCTCCTGCGCCAGGCGGTCGGTGGTGATGTTCGCGTCGTTGATGATGGGGGCCGTCCTGACCCCGATCCTCGACACGGACGTCGGCGACGAGGGGTCCTCGTTGGACGCCTCCGCCCGGTGGTATTGGCCCCCGGACGTCGAGCCGACGACTATCACCCTGTTGTATATCTCCTGCGCGCTGAACGAGAAGGATATGGCCTTCACCTGGTCTTCGTCGAAGTCCCATTGGGAGGCTTTGCCGTTGTCCAGCGACGCCTCCTCGATGGGGAGCACAGTCAGCGTCCCCTCGGAGTTGTAGAACACCTCTGCGGACAGCTGCGTGGCGATCTCCAGCAGGATGTCGGCGTAGGTCTGGCCCGCGCTCATCGTTATGGTCGCCTGGGTCCTCTTGTTCCTCAATGAGGGGTGGATGAACGGCGGCCGGACGTCGATCGGGCCCCCGTCCCCGCGATCGGAGAGGAGTATCCCGGCGATGACGTCCGCGCACAGGGACCCCGACGGGACCTCATATGTGTCCCCCAGCGTCCCTGACGCGCCCGAGAGGAGCGACCATTTGTCGCCGGCGCTGACCTGCACCAGGTCCTGGTCGTTGGAATGGGCCACCGACGGTTGGGAGACGGCGTACACGCCGCGCTTGAACCACGCCGTGCCGCCGTCCGCCATCCTGAGCCCCATCTCCAGGCCGATCCTATCCGTTATCCACGTGCCGTTGACGCCCGGGGTGTACCTCCCGTCCTCGTTGTATAGGGAGAACGACAGGGACCTCCTCTGGCCGTTCTGGTAGTTCTCGCTGTACGAGCCGCCGAGCGCTATGTCCTCCTCCGGGATCTCCCGGCGGACCGAGTCGTCGGAATTCAGCAGCGTCAGCCTCCAGCGGGGGGCCGCCCCGCCGTATGACACCGCGTCCGCGACGTCCTCCGCAGAGTACCCCCCGGCGAAGGCGAGGGGGGAATCCGAGGAGTAGCTCATGACCTCCCCCCAAGACGTCCCCGAGACGGTCCTTATGGCCGATCCGGCGGGGAGCCGGCGCAGGAGGGTGTTCCCAGCCGCGCCGCGCGTATTAACATTCTCTGCCATATCCGGCCTCCTTCCGTCTCATGACGTCCTTCTTATTATATTCGGCTTCCAAACGCCGCTCTTGCCGAGCTCATCGAGCTCGTCCCCCGCGCCGTAGACTATCGCGGCTTTGCCGGGGTCCCCGATCTGCTTCCAGGAGAAGCTGATCTTCGTCGGGCGGCCTGGGTAAGTCCCCTGCGTCGCCGAGGAGCCCCCCGTGATCTGCACGATCCAGGAGCGCCCCTTGCGGTCCCTCAGGAGCTTCGGGTTGTCTGATTTGACGATCTTCCTCCAGTCGGCCAGCATGGCGGCCGCCTCATTCGTCGAGAGCGGAGCGAAGACCGCCCTTCTGCGCCTTTCGACGTAGCCGAGGCGGCTGCCCTTCGCGATCTCGGAGCCGAGCCAGCAGGAGATGTCCCCCGACTCGGCGTTCAGGGCGCCCCCGTAGAAGCGGGGGAATTCGCCCATCGACGTCATCTCGCCCTTGCTGATGTTGACGGTCTGCGAGCCCTCCTCGACGTCGAACCTGAACAGCCAGACGTTGTCGAGGTCCGCCTTATACGCCTTCTTGACGGCGGGGTGGTGCGCGACGCCCGGGAACAGGGAATCGGCGTCGAGCTCCTTAAGCTCGACGAGCGACCAGTCGGACCACTGCGCGTAGACCGGGTTCCCCCCGTTGGCGATCAGGCGCTTGTACGGCCCCTCTATCACCCTGTTGGTGAGGAGGGATATTCCCGTATTGAGGGCGAATTCGTCCGGCGCCTGGCCCGTTGGCTTCTGCAGCCACCTGTCGTAGTATTCTCCATCGAAGTAGAAAGTGCCGACGTAGTAATATAAATCCGAATTGCGCGGATCCTCCCAATCCGGGGAGAGCGAGCCGTCTCCCTCTCTGCCCGGGTTTACGAGATAAGGGCATCCGTTGGAGGAATCGTAGCCGAAGGAATAGGCGAAGGGCTCTCCTTCCGGCAGCAGACTGTCGAGTTCATCTTCTGAGCTGTAGACTTGCTCGCTTGGCGGATCGACCACATTTGTGCTTTCTATGATCTTATACTCCGCCTCGATGCCGGAGGGCTCAAGGCCCGGTATGAAGACATTCCGCGCGTTCTTCGGGAAGATCGCGTATTGATAGGAGTGGCCCTGCTTGATGTTGAAATCTCTGACGGAGGACTCCGTCACGTTGAGCGCCACCGGCTTCCAAGCCCCATACCAAAGGGATTCCGAGCCGCCGGCCCCCGCGCCGGGGTATGGGCAGCCCTCCATGCGGAATTCGGAGTACTCCCTGCGGTATACGTCGTAGGAGCCTTCCGGGATGCACTCCGGCCATTCGGCGTGCTCCGCGTCCTCGGGGATATATTCTATGAACATTGATTGGGTCGATTCATCCGGCGTGGCCCTGAGGCTGCCGGGATAGTCTAAGAGGTCCCCCGACTCCTCGCAGAGGACCGAGCCGCGAGCGGTCGCGACGCGGCCGAAATCGTCTTTGGTCTGCAATGTGACCGAATACGTCTCCCCGGGCTCGAGCCCGATGAAGCGGCATTCGAGCCCCTTCTGGGAGAACCAGCCGGAGTCTTGCGCGTCCGTGAAATCGTCCGGGTAGTCAAGACGCCATCTGGCCTCCCTCCAGGCACCGACGGTCGTGGAATAAACGCGCCCGCACAGATCGACCCCGTACGAGACGGGGTGCCCCGGTTCCAGCTTCACGAAGAATAGGTCCTCGGTGCCCATTTCGGCCGAAGCCTCCGGATAGAAGCAGAAGCCGTTCTGGTCCGAGCTCCGGAAACGCGAGATTATATCATATTTATAAGGGGTTGCGGGTTTCTCCGATTCGTTCTTCACGGGGGAGAAGGGCTCCTGCAGGGAATCGTGAGTGATATAATTGAATGTGGGGTCGTACGAATGTATGAGCAGGTCTTCTTTGTCGCCATCCTGCAAGGCGGCCGTTGCGCCGGCCCTAAGGTGAAGCTTCGTCCCTAACGCATCCTCGCCTAAAGCGGAGGTAGGCGATATGAAGGTCATATATTGTTCGTTAAACATGACCAAGGCCCTGTATTCATCGCCGAATAGCGTCCAGACGTCGTTATTTCTATCCTTATAAAGGGTTTTCCCGGCATATGCGCCATGGGCGACCGTAGCGGCCCGGGTCTGCGCGTTGTCGTCGCAAGTGGCCCATACATAGATATACGTATAAGTATAGACGATCTGCACGGATGAAGCGGAGATCGCGTGGGTCTGAGACGTATCGACCCCCGAACGCAGGCTGTACATGGCCACGAATTGCTTGCGCGAGTCCGGCGCGGCGGTCCGTTTGGAGCTCCGCTGTTCGATCTCGATATTCATTTTATGCTGATTGACCTTCGCGATCCTGGCGTGCCTATAGCCGTATTGGCCTTCCCATTCGGCTTTCGGGAACGACAGCAGCACCCGAAGGGTATCGTCCAGCACAGGCATCTCGATCGCTTCGGGGTTCGTGCCCAGAATATCGTACACCGGCGTATATGGTACTTGCGTGGTCGTCCCGGTATTCGGGTCTGTGTAGGTGGCCGTGCTCTGAGGTTTGACCATACGCAGCACAAAGGGCGGCTTCAGATAATTTTCGGGTTTTATGTACGGCGCGTTCTCATCGGCAGCCCCAGCGGACCCCGATGGAGAATAGAAAAGCTGGATAGGGGACTGCTCTCTGAAGAACAGCCCATTGGACCCCAGCTCGTATGGGCCACCGGTCGCAGAGGACTCCATGACGCGGGAAGACATGACGTCGCCTTCCTTCACCAAAATGACTTTGCCGATGTAATCCGCCCATTTGTCGCCGTCGGCGGGGCGGAATATCTCGCTGTGAGAGGAGCCAACGACCCAGATGCCGTTCTTCTGCCCGGACTGATACATCGTGTTCCACAGAACCCGATCGCCAGCGACGAGGGTGACCCCGTCGATCTTATTGCCGGCTATTAGATACTGCTGCGGATCCACCTGGTCCGGCGAGGCGCCGACGATCGGCAGGGTCATCCCGTCCAAAGTGGAGAGGCAGACGCGCACGCATTCGTCCGAAAGCAAGTCGACGCTGTTGGACGAATATTTGTAGAAGCTGGCGTACAGAGGGGAATACGAGTCCCCCGCATAGTTGTCCAGGGTTTCTTGGGCGAGGTATCCTTCTTTCGGATAAACGTGTCCCAGAGAGGCGTCGAAGGAAGCGATCGGGAAGGAAGGCGACAGCCTATCTTCCGCATTATGGAACAATTCGCAGAAGGAGCCAACCAAGACGGGCTGAGCCTGCAGGCCGTACCCCGGCAGTCTCCTTTGCCCGCCGATATCGTCCACGGACCTTAGATGGAGCCTTTGCGCGCAAGACCCGAGGATGGTCCCCGAGGCTAATTTAATGTCGTAATACCTCTGCATGACAGATTGGCTGTCCGATGTTAGGTCTATAGAATCATATACTTCGTCGCCGTGGACGACACTTTGCCCGGGCTCTCCCTGCAGCAGATCAACGCTCCAACTGAACTGGACATCCTTCACGGCCTTCGGGCTATCGTAGAAGGTTGGGATGCTTTCGATCATAACCCCGAACTTCCCTCCCCAATCCTGGGAGCTCATCACGGCCGTATCCTCCCCGGAGCCCTGCTCGTGATAAATCATGTATATACCGCAATGGGAGCCTTTCGAGATATAGAGGAAGAAGCGTTGCTCATACGATAAATTAGACGTTGTCATTTTATCGAACGCGAACAGCGCCCGATGCTCTGCTGAATAATAGCAGTATACCAGATACAGCTCCCCGCTGTTCGGGTCTTTGTACTCCACGGCCACGATATCCTTGTCCTTCAAGACGCAGCCGCCGTTGATGGTGCCGTCCCAGACTTGTGAAAAATCCGAGCCGTAAGGCTCAAAACCCTCCGGATGATGATCTGGGTACTCATCGAAATGCGGCCATAGCCCGGAATTGTCGAATCCTTTGAAGTCGCTCCGGTAGGCGATGAGGTAATCGACCTTGATATTGGGGAAACCTACTGGCTCATCCAAGGGACGGTTCTCTGAAAGGTTCATATACCAAGAGTTGCAGGAGATCGTGTCGAAGAAGTTCTCATCGTCTTTGATGACCCCATTAAAATCGTCGTATCCCTTGCCCCCCGACTGTATGATCGGGATGGCGAGGTACGTCCCCGAGACGCCGGAATTGATCGTCGGGTCCTCCTCGAATCTCGGCAGTTCGGTGATCGGGCTGAAATCCGCCGGGGCGAAGACCTCCTCCCCGTCCGCGTATATATGCAGACGGAACCCCGAGACTTGCGAATTGCTCGTCTGGAGCTTGCACGTCGCGTAGATGGACGATGGCCTGACGACGTCGTAAGTCCCATCGTCGTTGACCGTGAACGAGATAAAAGTCCTCGTTATGTCGACCGCCCCCGAGAATGGGTAGCAGTTGGTCGGTTTGTATACGCTCATTTTTTGACCTCCTTTGCGGCCTGGCAGGCCTTTGATTCCGGTATCTCTCCCGCGAGGTCTCGGAATCAAAGACGCGCTTAGGCGTCCCCTCGCTTAAAAGGGGGCGAAAACGCCCCCTCGATGTTGTGAATGAAATCCGCTTTTTATATTTACGACTTCCAGGTCATGGTTTCCGTGTCGGTAACGCCGACGGACCTGGATTCGAAATCGCTGAGATAATGTTCTATATCTCGGACGTTGTCTTTTTCCTCTTGGTGCTCCAAGACGTAGGCGAGCCTCCTGAAGGCCCCTGGCGCGAAGCGCCCCAGAGTCTCCAAGCATTCGCCTATCGTGACCGGGTCGTCATACCCTTTGTTTAAGGCGGCGCACATGTTCCTCACGCCCACGTCGCAGAAGCCGCAGATGATCCCGAGCTTGCGGGGAGTGATCACCGTCTCTTCCCCCAACACGCCGAAATTCTGCTTGATGGTCCTGTCGTTGGCTGACAGGAAAGCGCCTTGGATGGCGTCTCTCTCGTCCGTGTTGAAGTAGATATGCTCTTTGCCCTCCGGGTCCTCGGCCACCGCCACATATAAATAGCGAGCGCCGTCCACCGGTCCGCCGCTCGGAAATTCGCGGCGGGCGTATTTCCCGCCGTATACCTTTACGTCGTTGGCATCATGCAGGAACCCCGTCACGATGAATTGGTTATTCTTCGGAACGTAGAAGCAATACGCTATCTCCTCGTCGCCCCCTTCCCGCCAATGCACGACCCTCATATTCTCGCAGCCCGCGAATGCGTTATGCGAGAACAGGGTGGCCGTCGGCGAACAGGTAAGGGAGCGCAGAGAGGCGCACTTCGCGAACGCCGCGCCGCCGACCTCCGAAACGGTGGGCGGTATCTCCACCGATTCGAGGTCGCGGCAGGCGGCGAACGCTTTATCGCCGATCTTCTTCAGAGAGGATGGAAAGACTATCTTCCGGATGCCGACGTTCCTGAAGAACGCCCCTTCTGGGATCTCCTCGACCCCTTCCGGAATGACCAATTCCCCTTGTTTTGGGGAGACCCTGATGGTCTCCCCGCCTTTTAGTAATTTTGACATCGTCTTTCCTCCTTTCGCTAACTGAGCCCTTAGGAATTTTTCTTCAGGGCCACGGCCGCCTTGACTTCCGACAAGAAGCGGTCGAGATCGAATCCGGCGTCCGGATTCATGTTGATGATCATGCTCTGGATCATCGTTGAGTCTCCGCCTCCGAGCCCTTCGAGGGTCTTGGTCCCCAATCTCGGATCGAGAAGCTGGAGTATCCTAGGCGCCGTCTCGCCTAACAACCACAAGTTCTTCGTGATGTCGGCCGGGACGACCCCGGTCCCAGAAGGCAGCGCGGTCACGGTCCCATAAGGCGTTACCACGGCTTCGGTCCCGAGCTCGTTTACCAAAGACATGCCCCCCGGCATGGACAGCGAGCCCATGGCGGCGGCCCGCAAAGGATACAAGCGCCTGTTGTGCACGTAACCGGCATCAAAGGTGTCTTGCCCTGGCTTTTTGCCAGGCTCCGAACCGATCAGCACGCCGTCCGTCGCCGTCTCCGGGGAATTCTTAAGGAAATTATATAAGTTATTATCATAATTCGCTTGGAATTTGTCGCCATTTATCTCATGGTTGGCATCCGTCGAAGAGAAGCTGGAAAGCTCATCCTCCGGATAGAAATAGCCATTCTGAGAGCCACCTGGCTCCAAGTCGGATTGAATATGATCGTAAGTCGCGTTCCCGGACCTTAACTCGGAATTCTGGTCATAGGTGTATGACTTGCCCCCGAATTTGAATGCTCTGGGCTTCTCCGTCCATTCGCCGTTTCTAAGCTCGTATCCGCGTCTGCTCAACTCGCTCGCGACGAGCGCCTGGTCTTCGGAGCTCAGAAGCCCGCTCTCATAAGCGGCCTTCAGATTCTCTATGCCCTCCGCTCCTTCGCCGGCGCGGCCTTTGTCGTAGGAATATACAGGGTTCTCAGACGAATACCTCGAATCCTTGTAATAGCCCCTGCTGGAAAGCTCTCGGGCGGCTCCGGAATCGCCTTCCTGATCCCATTCGGACAGCTGGCTGAGAGAAGCATTGGAATAATTCCTCTCCAAAGCCCCTTCGGCTTTGCCTGACATAGTGTCGACGAGGCCGTTCATGGCCTTCACGATCGGCGAATCTTCTCCGAACAGGTCGATTAAGGCCCCTTGATTGCCGCCGTAGAGGTCCTCCATAGCCTTAATCAAGCCGTTGACGCCAGTCTGCGACGCGTCGGAGCCGATAAGGGCCTCGACGTCTTTCTTAAGCTCTTCGTATTTCGCGTCATCCTTGATCGCCGCTATAAGGTCTTTGGTCGCCTGAACCTGCTCAATCTGTATGTCGAGCTCGCGGATGGCGCGCTCGTTCGTCACTTCATTCAGGTTCTTCTGCGCCTCAGCCATGGCTTCTTGGTTGGCTTCGTAGACCCAACCAACGCCTTCTCTCCAGACGCGTTTCTTCTCTTTCCCGGCCTCTTCCAGCTTGTTCCTGGCTTCGATGAGCTTATTCTCGTATTCTCTTTGCTTGTTTATCTGCTGGAGAGCCTCTTTCTGCTCATTGAGCGCTTTAAGCTCTTTATCCAGCCTTGCTTCCAGATACGGGGTGATCACATCATCGGCCATCTGGCGTCCTAATATCTTGCCTATGTCGAGTTCATCGAAATAGTCTTTGAATTCGGTCGTCAGTATCTTATATATCTCTTCTGCGCGCTCTTTGGATACATCCATCATTTTCGCGATACCCGTAGGCCCCAATTGCAGGAACTCGGATATCTTCTGGAGAGAATCGGCGTCCCCAAACGCGCTGCTCTGCAATAAACGGACTTCCTCATCCGTCAAGCCTTTATTCTTATATATGTCGTTCTTATAGGTGGAGCCTGCCTCGGTGGAGCTCATGATCTGATCGAAGATGCTCTCCGCGTACAGATTGTACTTCTGCACTATAGCCTCCATCAAGTGCTCCCTCAGCCCTTCGTCATCCCCTATGTATTTGATCAGGGACGGGAAAGTGTTGATGATATCCTCCAGCCCCTGCGCGGTCGACGCAATGCCGTCGGATAGCGAATTAAAGGTGGAGATGAGCTTCTCGAGTTCCTCCCTCACCTCAGACGTCGATTTGGTGAAATCCCCCAAAGTGAGCATCCAGTATTTCGAATACTCCTCTCCAGACCCGTTGGTCAGTTGCCGTGTGAGATCCGAAGGCGAGATGCCGAGGGCGGACGCGAAATTCTTGATGATCTCATCGCGTTCCTCTCTCCTGTTCGACCAATCGTATTTCCTGTTGCCCAGGAGAAGGTCCTCTAAGGAGTAGGTATTACCGGTCACGACTGCATTGAGATTGGAATCGGAGGCGATGGTCTGGCGGATGAGATCCTCCGCATACGCCGTTAAGCCATTCTCCTTCCTGCCGCCTATATAGGCGTCGACGCCGTTCTTCTCGAGCTCTTCCGCTATTATCTCGTAGATGCCTTGCTTGCCTAAGAATTTCAGATAATCCAGAGAGAGGCTCGTCAGGAATTGGGTCGAGCCGTTGACGGTCGTTCTGGCGCTGGACAACGCCAGCAGGGCCGCCTGCTTATCCTCTTCCTCCCGGATCTTCTTCTCTTCGGCGTGGATATCCCTAAGGATGGCGAGGGCTTCTTCGGTGGTGGCGAGGAGCTGCTGGGCCTCAGAAATTCGCCTGGCGGTCGACTGAGCCATCCCCGCATCACCCTTCTGTTTATAGTACTGATATTGCTGCTCGAGTGCGTCGAGGCTTGACCGTTGCCCGTACTGCCGAATGTCATATTCCCGGATTAGATTTTCCGTAGAGCCGGTCCCGAATTTCCTGCGCTTGTCCTCCAGTTCCTTGATCTTTTGCTCCTGGGTCGCTAAGCGGTTGTCTTCCTTCTGCTCGGCGACGGCCAGCTGGAACCCCTGTATAAGCACTTCGCGCATGTCTTCGTTAGCGGTCTTTATGTAAGTGAGGACATCATAGATATCATCGAAGCCTTCGACTATTGAATCGTCGACTCCGAAGTCCCTTAGATTATTCTTGACTTCGCTCAGCAAAGACCGTCTGGCCTTCGTGTCGTACTCCTCGGAATATATTTGCTCGACGAGATCCGATATAAGCTTATCCAGCTCTTCTTGGTTCTGATCATCGAGTTTTTTGATGTAGTTATCGAGCTTCGAGGTGTTCTCCTCTAATTTGCCGAGGGACTCGAACAATTTGGTGGCCGTTTCGACCCTCCACTTCCTCTCGTTTTCTTCTCTATCGATTAGAGGGATGATGAGGAATCTATTCAGGACGTCGGCGAGCGTGTTCGCCAAAATGCCGATGCCCGGGCCGAAGAGATAGCCGATGCTCGAGACCGCGCTGACGGCCGTCGCGACGCCATTGGCCGTCCCCGAGGCGTCCTGCGTCTCGCCGGAAGACCAGTTGAGGCCCTGCGCCTTGGTCGTGAGACCCTGCATGATGGAGAAGGCTGCGTTCGTGCCGGCGGTGAATAGGCCGGCTTTAGTGAGGAATCCGCCTTTCGACTTCGCCTGTTCGGACTTCGCGGCCTCAATGTTGGCTTTGGTCTCAAGCTGCTCAGAGTTAGAGTCCTCCTCCGTCGCCCCTGTGTGCTGCTGCGTCTTAGTGGTGTCTTCTTCCGTGGCCTGTTTTTTCTCTTTCTCAGCCGTGGCGGCCGAATCGGCCGCTTCCGCGAGGCCATGGAGGGATTCCGTGGCTTCCTGGACCGCAGGCTCTAAGCCTTCTTTCCCCGGTTCGCCGGAGAATGCCCCCTTCGCGCCCGAGACGGCGAACTTCTTCTCCAATGGATTAAGGAACTCGGCCGGGTTGGTCCACGCGGCAGTGGCTTTCGCTTCGAATCCTTTCTTGCTTAAGCCGTTCCAGGCCGCTCTGCCGCGCCCCTCAAGGCCGAAGAAAGCCTTGGCGAAGACCGGCAGCTTATATGCTTTTACGGTGACGAATATCTTTGAGATCCACCTGAAGATCGCCGGCAGCCAATCCTTGACGAAGCCGGACAGGATGTCATTGGTCTTCGTCAGGAATTCCGCGACGCCGGAATTATTGGCGAAATCCTCCCAAGCGGCCTGAAGCCTCTTCTGAGAGGCCTCGAGCGACTCGATGTAGGATTCGTATTTCTTCTCGGCGGTGCCTTCGGAATTCTGCGAGATATCCAGGTATTTCTCATATTTGTCGTAGTTGTTCATCAAGACGGCGAAGGATTCCCTCTGCCTCGTGCCCGCCAAGGCGGTCGCGATGGCGTTCTGGGAGACCCTGTCGAGCTGATCCCATTTCTCCGCGATGTCGGACAAGACGTCGTCGAAGTCCCTCATCTCGCGCGCGCTGGACCTTATCTGGATGCCCAGGGTATTCAGTACACGTTCAATGTCGTTGATCTTGTCGGTCGTCTCGTCGGAGTCGCCTTCGGACATATTCGCGAAGATGCCCGACTTGACGTTGCCAAAGCGGGACAACATCGTCTTCAGGGCGTTGCCGGTTGCGCCGGCGTCCTTCTGAGAGACGTCCATGATGGTGGTGGCCATGGCGGCGGCCTGGTCGAGGTCGACGCCGGACATCTGCGCGGTCGCGGCGAATTGGCTTACGGCCGTGGCGATGTCGCCGGCGGTCGTCGCGGCGCTCATGTCAAGCGTCGTGAATTTGTCGACGATATCATTGACTTGGCTCGCCTCCATCTTGAAGCCCTTCATAGCCGACGTCAAGGCCTTCGTTGCGTCGGAGGCCGACATCATACCGAGGACGCTCAATCGGATGGAGGAGGTCACGAGCTCGTTGACTTCGGATACCTGATAACCCTGTCTGAGCCATTCCTGCGCGGAGGAGGCTACCTCCGACGTGGTCGACGCAAGCTGGGTGGCGAGGTCGGCGTAGTCATTCATCAAACCACGGGCGTCCTCGCGGCTGTAGCCGGTGACGATCCTCAGGTTGGTCATGACCTTATCGAGCTGCTGCGAATTTTGCACGATCTGCGCGATGCTCTTCTTCAATTTGTTGAGGATAGAGTACGCGAGCCCCATCTGCGTGAAGCGGGTCATCATGTTCTTGAAGCTGACGGAGAGCGATTCCCATAGATTCGTGATGCCCCTGCCCTCAATGAACAAAGTATCCATCTTGATATCGAATTTCTTCGAGCCCTGCATCTCGATCGCGGCGGCGTCTTCTGGGGACAGCCCCTTGCGCCTTTCCATGATCGCGTCGTGCAGGTCGCCCATCTGCTCTTCCAGATCATCCATCCTCATCTGGCGGGCCCTCTGCTCCAAGGTGTTGTTGGTCTTATTGGAGGCCAGCTTATCCTTGTTGTAGGTGACTGCCATCTCATTATAGCGGTCGATGAGTGATTTATATTCGCGCTTGCGCTCCTTGAGTTTTGCGGCGGCGAATTTCTCCACGTTGACCCCGGCTTCGGCGTATTTCTCGTCGGAATAGGCGTCTGTGCTTTTCCTGGCGCGGTTGTTCATCTCGAGGAACTCATCCCCTGGGATGCCCGCAGCCTCGGCGGTCTTCCTCAGCTCTTCGTAGCGCTTCTCGAGGAGATCGATCTGCTCCGCTATGAGCCTATTGCTCTTCTCGAGGTATTCGTTCTCGGCTTCGGACGCCAGCCCTGAATCCAACATGGCATTGTTCTGCTGGCGCTTCACCTGCAGATCTATCTTCTGCCTCCAATAGGTGGCCAGACCCTTTTCGTTGTCGCCCATGAGGAGCTCTCTCTGCTTCTGCGCAACGGCCTCCGGGATCGAAAAGTTCCCGGCGCCCATGCCCTTCAGCGAGGTGTTGGAGATGGAGGCCATCGCGAGGCTGTCGAGAGGCTTGCCCTGCTGTAGGGCGTTGAGTATCTCGGTCTTGATGAATTCCTTCTGCGCGGACGTGGCCGAGGTGTAGAAGCTCGAGCCGACGTTGTTCTCGTCTAAGACGGACATCGCGACCAAGGCGGAAGAATCCAGCCCCTTCGTCCTCGCGAATTGCTTCTTATTCCAGCCGAGCTGCTTGCCCATGCCGGTCTTGGAGAATGAGCGATAAGCCGACTCTAAGTCGTCTTTCCCCTCCTTCCAAGCGCCCCTCACCTCGTCGGTGAGACGATCCAAGACCATCTGATAAGCGATCATCTGGATGTTCTGGTCCTCTCTCGGCGTGCCTCCGTAGAGCTTCTTCAAGTCAACGGTGGCAAAAGCTTTGTGTTTATGGGTTTTGCCGGAAGCGTCCTTCTCCTCCGATTCGATCAGCTTCAGCGTATCGAAGATCGCGTCAAAGGTATAGCCCCTGCCTACGGCGGCGGACAGGCCGACCTCGGTGCCCAAATCGGTGTAGCCGGTGACGTTGCCGTTCCTAAGCTTATAGGCCTTCAGAGTGGCGTCGATCTGCTTATCCTGCCCGGCTATCGCCTCATTGATGTAGTCATTGATGCCGGCCTGACTTCTATTCTCTATGCCGGAGGAGGCGCCGACAAATCTCGCTAAGCGATCGTCGCCAACCGCCCCCAATATCTGCTGGAATTCATTCCATTTCGTTATGAAGTTTTTGACGTTACCCGAAGAAGCGGCGCTTCTCAGCGCGCCGCGCCATTCGTTGAACTGCTTCGCGTTTTTGCTTGGCTTATAGGCGTCGATGCGCTTGATCATCTCGCTGACGGGGATTAAATTCCCGTTTTTATCACGCATGCTGATGCCGAAATTCTCGGCATCGTTCGCCATTTCGGCCAAGTTGCCGACCATGGTGCCGCGCGCCGTCGTCCACCAAGATTTGAAGCCTTCCCTCAAGGAAGCTTCGTTATTGTATCCCAGGTTGTCTTTCGACAGGTTGCCCAGGACGGAATCGACGAATTGGTTGGACATCGTGCCCGCGTATTCGGAAGGCCTGAGCAATTTGGCCAATCTGGTGGCCGAGATCTTGCGGTTGTAGTCGACGAAGCCGTTCCCGTCGTCCGAGCCTCCGGAGCCCCCGGCACCACCGGATCCTCCCCCGAAACCCTCGACGACCTTCAGAAGGGCCTCTGCGGCCTTCAATAAGGTATCGGAGGCCTTCGTCATAGGATCGGACGAAGAACCGCCGGAGCCGTCGCCGGCCCCGCCGGAGATCATGCCGCCCCTGGCGTCGAGCTCATGGCCCGGCATCGAGGCGCTGCCTGTCACGGCCTTGCCGATGGCGAGGCCGCTCCTGCCGTAAAGCTTGAGTTTGCCGTTCTTGACGGCTTCGGCTAAATTGAAATTGGCGTCGGATATCGCCGCCTTGAGGACCTTCGGGGTGAAGATATTCTCGCCGACCTCCTTCACCAAGGCGTTCTCGAATTCCTCGATCGTCGTCTTCTCGGTGTCATAGAGATCGTCGGAGAGCTTCTTCTTGAGGTATTTCTCCGTGAAGGTCTTCCTCATGCCCTTGTGGCTTCCGATCAAAGACATCAAGTCTGCGGAATAGCGTTTGTTGAAACCTTCCTTCGCGTCGATGATGCCCATGTTGGTGAGGCGGTCTATAAAGCGCCTTTCGTCCCCTTTCTCGGAGAACATGGTTCCGTCGTATATCCCACCGACGAGCTGATCCAGCTCGCCGACGAACATATCATAGGCCCCCTGCTCGCTGCCAGCCCCTCTCGACTTATAACGGTCCAATACCTTTTTGGCGCTGATGGCGTCTTGGCTGATGGACTCGAAAATGCGCCTGGTGATGATGGAGCTGATGGACTTCTCGGAATTGCCTCCGCCTTCATCCAAGAGGGCGTCGGTGAGGTTATAGGCCATCCTTTGCCTGAAGTTATCGAGGACGCCGGTCTTCGCGAAGTTCGCTTTAGCGGCGAATTCCGCGACGGTCTGGGCGTTCTCGTCCGCCATGATGCGGACATCCTGGTCTTTGAGGCCGAAATTGCCATTTTCATCCTTCTCTTCATTCAGGTGGAATTTCTTCGCTATGTATTCGCTTCTGCGCTCCTGCACTTTTCGCAGGAGCTCTTCGTTGCCGTAAAGCGCGTTGATCTCTTCTCTGGTTCTCCCTTTTAGGCCCTTCTCGAAGAAGGGGAGCATAAGGGCGAATTCGTCCCCGTCGAAGTCGAGGTTGATGCCCCAACCTAAGCCGGTGCCCAACATGGCGTTGCCTTCAGTGACCCCGTTCTTCGAGGCGAAAAGCCTTGTATGCTTAAGGTCTCGGCCGCCCGTCAAAGGGTTTCTCATCGCCAAAGCGTAGAGCCCCCCGTTCTTCCCTTGGAACCATTCGTCCTCGAGCGTTATGCCCCTTATATTGTTTTCGCGAAGCGCCTTGATTTGCTCGATAAGGGCCTTCTTATCGCCCTTCGTGTCCATCGCACGGAGCTTTACATTCTCCTCAGCGACGTCCGATTTGGCGTTCTTGAAAAGCCTCTCGTTGTTGACGGCCAGGTCATCCCTGAAAGCCGTGAGCTCGGCGAGGTAATCCTCCTCCGACTGCCCAGCTTCCTTCTCCTTTATTCGAAGCATGGAATGGAGATCCCTGACATTAATCAAAGCGTCGTTCGAGCCGATCTGGCTCAAGAGTCCCGAAGCCGCGAAAGGATCGGCTTTGTTCGCTTCGAAGTAGCCGCTCCTTCCCCAACGCGAACGCTGCGCGGCGCGATAAGAAGAGCCGTCTTTTCCGTAAAGGTCTGAACGCATGGATTCGAGGTATTCGCCGACAAGGTTGTTGTAGCGGTCGGCGTCGTAATCACTTAAAGACGCGTCCAGCCCCATGCCATAGCCAGACATGGCCAATCTATTCAGTGCACCGAAATAACCCGGGAGGCCGGCCATGATATCCAAGGCCGGGACGTCGATTTCCTTTCCGTCCTTCCCTATTTTCTTCGTCGCTTCGGCGCGGCGGATTACTTTGATGTTCTCAAAGAGAGACGTCGGGATGCCTAGGGTCTGGCCGGTGAACCGGTTGCCTTCTTCATCATGCGCGTCGAAGCCTTTGCTGAGCTCGAGCACCGCTTGGAATCCGTCCAAAGACCCGTTGGCCTTTTTGTATTCCTGCGCGGCGAGCCACATCTGCCCGACCGGGGATTTGAGGAAGGTTTCCTTCCTGATCTCCCCGCCGACCGCATCCTCATAGAGGTCGGCGTTGAAAAGCTCCATATCGCTGTCCTTGAAACGGACCGCGTTCGAGCGCGGCTTGACCTTGCCCGTAGCCAGGGCGCGTATCTCGTTGAATTCCCTTTTACGGGCTTCCCATTCGGCGTCCGAGAGGTCTGTATTGCCCTCTTGGGCGGCGATTGCAGAGCGGTAAAGATCAAGAGAGGTGCCGGATGAAGCAGCTTCCTCTATATCCCTACGGAGCGCGTAACGGGCCCTTCTGTCGAGAAGAACACTGCCTCTCGCCGACGGATGGCCGTATGTGTCTTTGGCGATCGCGTTGAACGCGGACGCCAATACAATTCGGTTATCCATGGCCCTGTTTATATCCCAACCGCCGTCTTCAAGGGCTTTGAAGAACGGCGTTCCGGTCTTATTGACGTAGCCATAGGCGCTGTTGGTCAGCATCGAGTTGCCGAAACCGGACATTATGTTCGTCAGGGCCTCTTTCTTGGCTTTGGATGGGGAAGTCCCATAAGCGGCCGTCAAAAGGTCCAATATGCCGCCGTCGTAGACGCGGGTGATCGTGTTCAGCTTCGAATTGGCCGTGAAGAACTCGTTGCCTTTGCCGAGGACTTTGCGGTACCTCGGGCCCAAAGCGCTCTGAAGTATCCCGTTGAAGTCATTGGCGAAATTCGTCGCCTTGCCCATGGAGGAGGCTTTAGAGGCCAAAGCATGTATCCTTGGAGAGAACCATTCCTCGAAGTTCCTGGCGTTCACTTTGCGCTGCAAACGCATGCCGCCGATCTTCAAAGAGCCTTTCTTATAGGTATTGAGAGAGGCCCCCCCGGTTGCGAACTCCCCGATTTCGCTTGGGTCAATGCCGGCCGCCAAAGCGGCAGCGACTATCATTTCCTCCGGCGCGTCGACGGAAGTAGCGCGGTCGCCCATTCTACCCAGCAATTTGCTGCCGCTCTTGAAATTGCGGTTTAGATGATAGGTATAATTATAAGCGTTGTCTGAACTTGCCTCGAGGTCTTTGAGGAACGAATCCTTGCCGACCATCTTCCTAGCTCTTTTGCTGGAAACGCCAAGAGAACGCGCCGCCTTCGCGGCGACGATCCTGCGCGCGGCCTCCTCCTCCGAGATGAGCTGCCCTTTGGCTTTCGCCTTTTTCTGGACGGAGAGTATCCGCTCCACGGGGATGGTCATATTCTTCTCGAAATAATCGTCCAAGAAGCGGCGGCCTGCAGCCGAAAGGCCGTAGGAGTCCTCACCGATGGTCGGGAGGACGTTCTTGGCCAGATTCCTGACCTTCGATTCCGCCTGCTGACGGATGGCTTGTTTCTCGGCGGAAGACAGGTTGCTGCCTTTCTGCCCGGAAAGCATTTTCTTATATTCCGATTCGATCTGATGCGCAATATACGCCTGCTGCGCTTTTTGGTAATTGTCGCGGGATACCTCGATGTATCTCATCAGCTTCTCTTCGGCTTTATCGCCGGTGAAGCCCCTCGCCCTCTCCCTGGCAGACGCCAATGGGTTGAACGAAGTGACTTTCTTCACGATGGCGTTGGAGCCGACTTTCTGCTGCTTCGGATTAAAGTTGCCCTGCTGTCTATAGTGAACGTTGGATTTGACGGAGAAATAAGATCCCGCCTGCCCGGACGTCACGGTGCCGATACGGCCGCCGGCGTAACCGCCGTTCGAGACGTTGGTAGCCTCTAAGCCGTAGTTGGTCAGAGAAGCGACGGTGTTGAGAATTTTCTCAACATCAGAACCATATCTCGCGGAATATTTACGCGCCAAGCTGTCCATGACGGTTTTCTGATTCTTACCTCTGCTGGACATCAAGGCACCTATGATATCGTGCACGTCCTTATCGATGGTGGCCCTTCTTTCGGCGGGGCTCTGCCCCTTCATGGAATGATACATCTTCTTACCGAAGAACCCATCGCGGTTCTTCGTGATCGCGTTGACGATCGGGGCGATGCTCATGACGCCGCTGTCCATGGCCATGCGCGAAGCGCTTCTCTTCGCGAAGTCGCGCATATCGGCCTCGATTTCCTTCTGGGCCCTCTTGCTTTGCACGGTGACCTGGGCATTCACGCTCTTCTGCAGGCGTTTCATGCCATTGACGAGGGCATCGACTTCCCGTTTCTGGGCCGCCCGCAGGACGGCGCTGTCCTGCCCTATGGCCAGCTTCTGGTTGATCTGCATCAACTCATAGGTCACGGAATCCGTGATCCTCGTATTCCCGTTCGATCCAAGATAAGCCTGCCAATCGTTGCGGATCATGCGCCCGCCGACGTTGCGCTGGCCGTTCTTATTACTCAAAGCGATCTTAAGGGGCTTCTGGCTTTGCTTGCCGCTCTTCTGGTCGATTATATCCAGCTTGATCGTGTTAGTGCTGGGATCATAATTCGGCTTGACGTTCATGCCGAGGCCATTCAGATTCTTGACCAATAATTCCAGCTGATCGGTGAAGCCGGTATTAAGGGACGTCTTCAGGAGTTTGCGGGTATCCGCGCTCGTCCAGTTGGATTGCGCGCGGCTCTTGATGCCGGAATCGACATCCAAGGTTTTGAGCAGTTCTTTTAAATCTATGTTGGACATGAATTCACGCCTCCTTAATTATCCTTATTCTCCGAGTATGGAACGAATGGGATCTTCCGTCCCAATATCCAGCGGATCCAACGAGGGGTCTTCCAGGATATCCTCTTCCCCGAGGCTTCGGCTTTCGCCAACTTCTTCCATAAGCGCTTGGTATGGGCCTTCAAGACCATCGAGGAGAGGCCTGTGAGTATTCCTCTCTTGCGGGCTTTCCAGTATAATTCGTCCAGGCAGCCGAGCACTATATCGGCGGACCAGCCGCCACCCCTGGCGACGAAGCCCAAGAGGTTGTTGATGTATATGTCGTCCATATCCGAGACGCGGATCTCTTCCCAGTCTCTGTTATACCAATTTCCCATAGGGCCTCCTTCGCGCCGGTGAATGAAAAGGCGCTTTCATGCTTTTTAAGCCTATAAAAAAGAAAGGCCGACGAGCGGTCCTTCCTAGCCACCCCTGATGGGGGTGGGGGCCCATTCGGGCCATAATATTAAGATCCTGACTTAATTGCGGAAGCAAGGACCTGATTATACTACATCCATCGCATTCTCCGGAAATGTGGCATAATTAAGAAAAGGCATTTCGGTCAGCCTCGATCATTTCACGCCGACCATACGCAACCCCCCTATTCCGAGACCACTATGAACAGC
>Ga0326511_10001413_pt1 | contig 19868 bp, 19 predicted proteins | sample 0_2496_0518_D_FD_203701 | JGI IMG/M metagenome (GOLD analysis project Ga0326511, IMG submission 203701) | Bovine rumen microbial communities from UC Davis, California, United States - 0_2496_0518 | ecosystem: Host-associated > Mammals > Digestive system > Stomach > Rumen | place: USA... | reverse complement strand
GTGCCGTGAGCGGAATGAACAGTTACTTTGGATTCTTGGTTCACTGTAACAGCTATGCGATAAGACGCGCTGCCTTTAAGGACAGCAAGTTCTTCTGGAAGATATGCTATCTTGAGGGCCATTGCCATGTAGTGAAGATAAAATATAAGTATAAATTATCAACAAGACTCGTAGAAGATTATGGATTTGATGTATAACTATTCGGACATCGAGCCTCAATTCGTGACATGTGAGCGGAACCTGGGGCGCAACGTGTACACCATCAATTTTGGTGTGGTTAAGCTGACCAAAAAGGAGCAAGCCGATGGTCAGAAGTACAAGTATCATTCCGTTACGCTTCCAGCTGGGCAATACGACCGTAGTACGGTAATATCGGCCATCATCTGCCAGCGTTACACGAATGATGAAATGCAAGCAATAATTAACAACTATCTGCTTGATAATACCGATGAGGAAGCCATCCAGGAATTTAACGCTATGCAGGAATATCGGAGGTTCGCAAAACGCACAGCTGATGAGTTCCTGGCAGTCATTTCTTAGCCTCTGCAATACTGGAAATCGTGGAATACTGACAACATGACGCTGCCAGTATTCCTATTCTTTGTAAAATAAGAATATATGGCAGTAATAGCAAAAGGCATGATAACACTGGTGAACGTCAACGATGCTTATTCGGTGACGGTGACTCCCAGTGCATGTGCAATTAAAGCGGACTTTGACGGTTCAAATCCTATATTGGATGAAGCCTATTGCGACATATCGGTTGTCAGAGGCGATGTCAAGGTTCCGTTCACGATTGCGTCCACTCAGAAGAGTAACAATGGCATCACCTTCCAGCTAAGCGCAAATGGAGCTGGAACAGTTAGGAGAATGGCACTTACAGCCATTCCCAGTGATGTGTTGTCTGGAAACGTGACGATGAACATTGAGACGGAGGATGAATTTGTTGCTCAAGTAGTATTCCAGTATTCAGTAACCAGGGAGGCCACGATGCTTGACTGGATCCAGGACTGGGAAACTAATAAAACCACCATCGGAAATACCTACATGATTACCCCAAAGATTTTTGTCGGTAAACGCGAAAACACTACTGAGAGCGATCCGCTGGGTGATTTGACTGGTGTGTATATCGGCCCAAGTGATATTATGGGTGGAAATGGTGGCCCTGGTATTTATGGTTATAAGGATGGAGATTCCATCTTCCATATTAATAAGGACACGGCACAGATAGCGCATTGGTTCTTTGATACGGATTCGCTGTATATAGGAACCAAGTGGTCGTTGAATAATATTTTTACGGCTGCTGATAGTATGACCCTTGGATTGTCTGGTTTGGTTGGTCATAAGTGGCGTTTAATGGCAGACGGTTCTGGTAAGTTGGCAGATGGTAATATCTCATGGACTTCTACTGGTGAGAGCCATATTGCTGGCTGGCTTATTAAGTCTGACCGACTTGCTACAGACTATGTAGCGTTGGTTTCTACCGATGGTCTTTCTGGTCTTTATATGACTATGGGCGAGGAATGTGGTTCATTTAAGACCATTTCACCAAGTCAGATGGCAGAGGACATAAGTGACAGTGGTGGTGGAATCTATATACAATGTAAATCTGGAACTGGCAACAACCCAGGGTCAGTTGATTTGGTAGCCTATAATTCAAGCAATGTAAAGATATTCCAGCTTCAAACTAATGGTACGTGCCAAATTGCTGGATGGAATTTTAACGGTAGTGTTCTTTATACTGGTACTGCCATTAATACTTCTGGTTCTTATACTGGAAGTTCTGGCCACATCACTATTGGCCCAAACGGTTTGAGAGGTTACAAATGGCGTTTTGAAAACGATGGCTCTGGAGCAGTAGCTGGTGGCAATATCTATTGGTCTGCTACTGGTGAGGGTTATATAGCTGGTTGGCTAATTACACCTAATAGGCTTGCAACTGATAGCGTATGCCTTGAGTCTGGAAGCGGTGTTATGGGATTGTACATGAGTGCATGTGACATTTCTCGTTTTAAGACTCGAACCAATAGCCTGGAAGATTTTATTGATAGCTATGGCGGTATCTACATGCAAGTCAAAGCTGCTTCTGGAAATAATCCAGCTTCGGCTAATATGGCCGCTTACGATTCTGATGGTTATAGAGTTTTCAAGCTAAAATCAGATGGTGTTTGTTATATTGCTGGGTGGGCATTCGATCATACAACACTATATACTGGTACAGCAGTTGACACAAACGGCTCGTTCACTGGAAGTTCTGGTCATATAACCATTGGCCCTAATGGACTCCGTGGTTATAAATGGCGTTTTGAAGATACTGGTGCTGGCGCATTAGCTGGAGGCAATATATCTTGGGATGCAGCTGGAAACGTAACATTTGGCGCATCTGTTTCATTGAATTGGATTCAAGGTATCAATGAAGCAAAAGGATTGGCAAATTCAGCCCAAAAATCTGCCGACATTTCTCAGCAGATGGCTTATGGAAAGATGCTATTTCGTGATCCAGAATTTTCGGGTACAGATTATAATGGAAGCGATCAATATCCTTTCAATATGGCAACTGGAGCTTCCAGCCGCGCTCTTGTAACTGATAATGACGCGCCAAACAGCACTCATAAGGTTATGGAAATCACAAATACCTCGTGGGCCAATGAATACGATTTGAGGTTGGGCGGTTTTTACTTTGCAAATCAATCAAGGGCAAATGCTAAGTTTGCTGTTAGGATTATTGCCAAGATACCGTTATATTGGAAGATTCAGAATTACCATAATCAATATGGCGAGGATGCAACAACTGAATGGTTGACACCTACTACTGGAACTGGAAAGTATGAAGAATATATCTGTGTTGTAAAGTGTGGTGCCAATGGAACTTTCAGTACCATCAATCACTTTGCGCTCGTATTTGATGGGCCAACTGGCTATTCTATTGATACCACCAATAACAGTGCCAGCAATTTGACTATATATGTGCAAGATAGTCAAGGTCATACAAATACGATTAGTAGTGTGGTTTGGGATGTTGCTTATGCGTCTGTAGTTGACCTTACTTCATCCGATAAACTAACGACTGCAATAGATATTAATGGTATCTATACTGGAACTCTGAGGGCTGACCAGATTATTGCCGCTTCTGCTGATGTCAATACATTAACTGCTGGATTCGTTATTTCAAATGGGAATGCTTGGGCGTTAAACAGAGACGGTTCTGGATGGCTTGCTAATAAAAAGATTGAATGGCAGTCAAATGGTGATCTGAAAGTTGATGCAGAAATTGAAGCTAAGAATGTGACTGCCCCATTTGTTAGGGTTGACATACCCTCTACAGTAGGTTATAGCGGTTTTACCCTGGAACATGCCTATAATAGTTGGTTTGCTCCTGCCAATGGATGTTACATATTCTTACCAAATGATGCAAAGTATAGCGGTCGCGTAATTACAATTCATTACGGCATAAGACCTACTGGGTCAGGTTCTCAATCTTCGCCAATTAATTTCTTGTGTGACAATATCAATGCAAGATTCTTCCTTTTGTATGAATCGTCCACAATGAATTACCATGATGGATATAGGGCAATACAATTAACCGCTGGAATGACCATGAGGTTGCAAGCTATTCCTTCATGGATCAATGATGACAATGGTAACACCGTTGAATTTGTGAATTGGTATCTTTTAGGCTTTACCGCTGGAACTCATGCTGGTTTGACGATGTATAAAGACGATGTAATTGATGATACGCTTTGGACTCAATACAAATCGCAAAAAGATGGTAATTTATAATGCGTAAAGATATTCAGATACATATACAGACTGGTGACATCGTGTTGGGCGCACAGAACCAGTACAAACTGAGAGATTTCCAGTGGGTAAGTAATCCTACTGGACTTACTCGTTATATCTATGGTGAAATCACTATCCCAGCCGTATTCACAGAAAACCTTATCAAGAACGAAGGTTTCTATATACAGATTCCTTATACGCCTAAATATAAGGAGTTCATGGTTCGCATAAAACGAGAATACACCAGTGAAGATTACTCATACATCCAGAATCCAGTTGACGGTTCTAACTGGTTCCTGGTAAAAGTTGGAATGTATGGCGGTGAACTTGAGAATGCTTTTGCTTCACAGTTAAGGCTTATTTCTAACAGTGATTATTATTGTGCATTTAATGGTGGCATTATCCAGATATACTCTGCAAAAGAAAGCGATTTTAATATCGTAAAATGCCAGAGACAGAATGCAAACATGCTTCTCGCTTGTGTTCCGACAAACAATTATCGCTATCCAATTAGCGGTGTAGGTCTGATACGATGGACGAATGGCAATATGTCTAAGGTTTCGTTGGCAGATCGAATTATGTCAGAGTTTAATGATGATGGTGTAATTGTTAAGAATGCCTCTTACGATTACGATACAAAACAGATGTCTCTTGACTTAAAAGAAATGGAATAATGGCAACATATACAGTAAAGACATCCCAGAATATATTCGATGTAGCTCTGCATTTATACGGCTCCATCGAAGGATTGTTTGACCTTTTAATCAGCAATCCCTGGCTGAATATGACCACTGACTTGAAGCGTGGTATGGAACTCGAATATCACGATTATTTTGTGGTTAATAACGCTATGAAACAAGAGATTGAGGCCAACAATTATATTCCTGCTAACAATGAACGTCATTCTTATTTCAAGAAAACGGATGAACAGCTGGTAATGCTATGTGACATTGAGCCGACTTCTGAAATGACAACAATTGTTGCAAGCGGTGAAGGAACTATGATTATTGACTGGGGCGACAACTCTCAGCTTGAGTCAATTACGCTTACTACCAGTGAAACAACCTATGAGCATTTCTTCGATAATACAGTTGATGAAAGGCGAATGAAGATATACGGTACGTTCAATTTTATTAAGTTTGATGTTTCAAACTTGAATGGCACCATATATCCAGTCCGTCCTTTGGTGGTTGATGAATTTGTAAATAGGTCAAACGGTCGTTCTTTGAAAGGTCTATTCTTGTTTGACGGTACAGTTACTGTAGATTTGCAAGGCATGGAGATCAGCAGCCTCCTTTCTATTGGTGATATGAGCCTCCAGGAGTTGAATCTAAGATACGTGAAGTTTACAGACATTAGCGTGTTAGATGAATACCTCCAGTATATTGTTGATAATTACGGCACGAGACGTGATTGCACGGTATATCTGACAACTGAACCATCCGCAGCAGGAATGGCCGCTATTGAAACCATCATCAACGAGCCAGCTTGGAATGAATCTGGGCATTGGCAATTTATCATTAACGATCAAACATATACATCTGTAGTATAATGGCACGTACACTATCTGAAATCTACACATTTGCCAAAGAATGCCGCAAGCAATATTTGGAGTTGACAGAATGGGAGAATGATTCCAAGATGTCAATTCTTGATGCTATTACGTGGGTACAGTCATCATGTATCTGGGCATTCGAGAACATCATTGACGTGTTTAAGGTTGATTTGGCAAAAGACCTCAAAAACCGTATTAACGGCACTCCAGCATATTACGCCAATGCCTTACTGAAATACCAGTCTGGTGATGAGCTGGAAATGAACGATGAAGGCACGCAGTTCTCTTATGCTAATGTTGATGAGACAAAACGTATCATTACTAAGGCTGCATATTCAGAGGCATCACAAGCTGGTTTCTATGACAAGCTGGTAACGCTCAAGATTGCCACTGGAACACCAGGCGCATATAGGCAGATAGATGATGACGAAATGGTCGCCATTCGCGCATACGTTCACCAGATTGCATTTGCTGGAACCGCTATCAATGTCGTTAGCAGAAAAGGCGATGTTCTGGTGCCAAAGTTTACCGTGTATTATGATGGTGCGATAACTCCAGAAGAGACATATTCAAATATTCAGAACGCCATCAACCAGTTCATCGCCAATCTTGACTTCAATGGCTTCATTTATACACAGAAGCTGATAGATGCCATCCAGAATGCCGAACACGTTGTGGACGTTCATATTGACGCTAACAATAGCAATCAAGGTCTATTTGTCGCTCAGTATAATGACGATAACAATCTTATTGAGGTAGAAGGCTCCGTGTTGCAGCGCATTGACCGCTTCTTTATTCCAAATAGCGGCTATGTCAAGGAGAGTACCAAAACTGGCGATGAAGCGGACATACCTACATGGATGGAGTCTATTATCTTGCAGATCGAGAACACCGAAAACTAATTGACGATGAGGTACTTTATAAACTTTGACAAGACGATCAATCAGCTTACTCCTGCCTATATAGGTGGTAGAAAGTTGATTCTGTTCATGCAGTCATTGGCGTTTCCGTTGCGTAGCTTGAATGATGCCTTTGTAGAATGGGCTAAAGAAACTCGTATCGAGGCATCCATGACATCCCAGGTGTTCAAACTGGAGTGGTACTTGAATCGCAAGCTTTCCAAGTATTTTATCGACAAAACACAGCGGATTTCAATCTCGAATGTCTCTGCACTTGGTGTTCCTATCTATGCTGAGAATGCCAGTATTTTACAGACAGACAATATGGTGATGCACCAGGAAAGCGAGAATATCAACGATGACCCATTCTATTTCCAACATGAAAGGACAATATCAAATAGCTATAGCTTCATCGTTCATTCCCCATCAATTGACACTACGCAAATTTCAACCGATGCTTACACGGCTATGTTGTCATATTACGTAGATAAATATAAACTTGCTAATAAGACATATACAATAACATTCAACGCATAATGAAAGAATTTAACGCACAAACTGGTGGCCGATACACCTATGTGGACGATATTATCAATCTCCAGGAACTTGCTCTGGCGTTCTCCAGCATTTTCGATGGTTGCGATAATTTCATCATAAGTGGATGTAATCGAAGTGGAAGCACCCTTTCCGCTGGTTTTGTCTATTTGAACGGTAAGGTAAGATACTTTGCTGGAGCGACTGGCATATCAACGTGGCCGCAGTATATCTATGAAGTAAACAGCACTGAAACAGTTGCTTATGCGAGTGGAAGTGACAAGGTTGGTAGAAACATTTATGGTTGCGGAATAGGTTCGTCTGTTCCAAGCAGCTTTGATCCACTAACAAATGCCGTACCCCAGTACATTTCCATTCCTTCTACTGGAGGTTTGAGAATAAAAGATGCCTTGTTCGGGCGTTATGCGTTGCTCCTAAATGCTCGTTCTGGTTCTCAGAGCGTATCTGGAGCCGTTACTTTCTCTGGGAATGTAACGGTGAACGGTGCGTTGAACGGTCTTGGTGGTGTAAAAGTCGCTGGAGGTACCACTACTGGCCGCATGTATAACAATAATGGCCAGCTCGTCATTGAGTCACAAATAGGCAGCGGTGGAACTGTCCGTAAAATCGTAATAGATGATTCAAACAATATCGCCTTCTTTGTAGGCGGTAATCGCGTAGCTCGTATCACTTCCAGTGGTATCATTTCAGAACAGACCATCCAGGGTGTAAATCTGTATGGCGGCAATGTCTATATTAGCGGTAATCACGTGTATAATCGTGGAACGGCTTCAAATAGTACGCTCTACATTAATTACAATGGTTACAATGGTGGCACAAGCTATTATCGTACTACTATTATTGGCAATGGTAAGCAAGGGTCGCTCGTTGAAGTGAACGGTGCTGACAATAAGGTTTCAATCTTTGCGCCTTTGTTGCTCGCATCGGCCACAAGCCCTGGGCTGATTCTAAAGGCTGGCCAGGCTAAAACCAGTGCAAGCCTTGTGAAGCTTATCGCATGGCAGGATTCCAACGCTGAACAGATTGGCTATATTGGTTACAATGCCACTGATAGTAATATATTTGAAATACGAAATACTTTAGCAGACATTCTAATCATGGGTCAGAATGCTGTGAACATCGGCCCTGCAATTAGTGAGGGTGGCATTCTTCTTTCAGACAAGTATGCAAGTCTCACATACGTCAACACCCAGCTCGCATTGAAGGGCAATGCAGCAGACCTTTATACCAAGACCCAGGTTGACAATAAGGTTGCTACCGAAAAGGCTGACTTGCAGAGTAAGATAGACGCTCTCGCAGAGCCATACGGTATTGTAAAGATGTGGGCTGGTTCGGAGGTTCCTGCTGGTTATCGCTTGTGTAATGGTGACGCATTGAATATAAGCGACTATCCTAAATTGTACGCAGCTCTTGGAACCACGTTTAACCAGGCTAAAGATGTCAACGGAGAGCAATACTCCACTCCATCTGGTAAATTCAGACTTCCAGACTTACGAGGACGATTTATAGTTGGTCAAGATGCAAACGATACAGACTACAATACTATCGGTGGTGTAGGCGGTGCTAAGAAGGTGAAACTTACAGCCGCTCAGTCTGGTGTTCCAGCTCATAATCATGGGGCCAGTGGAACTTGTGGAAGTGCTGGAAGTCATCGCCACACGTGGTTCGGTGATGACCAGCTTGCAGCTTATGTTCAAGCCTTGGGTGGTGAAGTTGGTCAGAATTATGGTCATTACGATGCAAGCTCAACGACAAGCTTTAGTGGTTATTCCAAAGCTTATAACACAGCAGCTGGTGGTTCACATTCTCATACTATTGGCGTTACCGTTCAAAATAACAACGCCCAGGATGCAGCCGAAGTACATGAGAACAGACCTCCATACTATGTGTTGGCCTTCATTATGAAAGTAGATTAAACTTTAATTCATACGACAATGAAAATTCATTATTTCCCAAAGGACGCTATCGCAATGGCTCAGAACGAGGCAGAAGCGATGAAAGTAAAAGAACAAGAAGAATTGAATCATGGAACAGAGCATAGTGAATCAAATGTGCCTGGCGGTGGATCAGATGAGAAGCCAGAAGAGGCAGCAAATCCTGGAACAGAAGAAAGCGGAGGAACTGGAGGCGATGAAGCACCGTCCAGGCCGACCGCGAAAAAGAAAAAAGCCAAAAAAGACGTTCAAGGATAGGCGTAAGCACAAGCCGTTCTATACAACACGAGTGGGGTACTTCCTTCAATCGGAAGCCCCACTCGAATATCAGCTCATCGTGGACGCAAGCGGCAACCAAGATCCGCTCCCAGATTTGATAGAGCAGATAGGCTACGGTTCGCTCAATCCACTATTCAAGAAACCGAAATTCAGAAGGGCGTTAATCGAATATCGGAAATGGGGCTGTTATTCGTATAGAGTCATCGTTTGTACCCCAGAAATGGAAATGAAACACATAAAAAAGCGAAAGAAAATGCTTTGCTAAAATATGTGCATTATTCGATACGATAATTTTGAGGTATTGTCTAAACTTTACCTCAATTTTTGTCTTTTATATCGGTTTAATTTACTATATTTGCACTCTCAAATTGATTTGTACATCTTCCCAGTTACTTATTTTTAATTTCATAGCTAAATATGAAAGATTTTCAAGTGTCGGTCAGAAAACTGACCGATTTGAGTCTTATGAGAGAGGCTTGTGAAATGACGTTCTTAGGGAAAAGCAATCAATCACTGCTGAGTATCTATAAGACAGAACACTCACCAGTCCGCACCCAGTTGTTTTGGGTAAAGCTCACATCTATTCCCCTTTATGTCTCAACGCACTTACTGAGGCACCATGTAGGGTCTGTTCCCTTCCAGTTGTCATGCCGTTCTGACCGTAATGGCGGTAATCCTGGTCTGATTGAGAAATTGGACGAAGTTATTAACTCTATTTCTGGCCTGGAAGAACAAACTCCAGAAATGATTAAGTCCGTGGTGGAATCCGCTATTAAGGAGCTGGAATGGTTGCAGGGTAATTCCGACCGCTACACTCCAGTAAACCTTGGGCTTCTTTTGAACGCACAGTCGCTGATTGATATGTCTAAGTTGCGCCTTTGCAACCAGGCATCGGCTGAGACGCGCAAAGTATTCCAGGCTATCAAGGATGAAATCGCAAAGGTTGATCCAGAGCTGGCTTCCATGATGGTACGCAAGTGTGTATATCGTGGTGGTCTGTGCGGTGAATCTAAATGTTGCGGATTCAACTTTACAGAGGCATTCAAGAAGGAAATGAAGGAGTATGCCAGCAATTTCTCTGACATCCAGGCTGGCTGCTTTAGAGCTTTAACTCATTAACAACGAAAAGACAATGATTACCAAAGTGATTAAGCGTGATGGTCGCACGGTAGATTTCGACCAACATAAAATCGAGAGGGTTATCCGCAAGGCTTTTGAAGCAGAGAAGTACGAGCTGAATACCTTTGAAGAGGGTATGATAGAGAAGTTCTGTGAGAGCTTTAGTGTAGAATCTGGAGAGTGGACTGTAGAGCAGATCCAGGATGCAGTTGAGCGATTCTTGACTGCCAATGAGTTCTGGTTTGATGTGGCTAAGTCGTTCATTCTTTATCGTGAGCAGCATAAACAAGCACGTCTTATCAACGAAAAGTTGAAGTACATCCACAAGTATTCAGACTCCAACGAATCTGCAACCAATCTCTCCAATACGGATGACAACGCCAATTCCAACAAGAAGAACGCAGCAACACTGGAAGGAGAACTTTACAAGGACACCTCTCGTATCATCCAGCGCAATCAGATGAAAGAACTGCTGGCAGAAATTGAGTCGCCTTATCGAGATCAGTATGTAAAGGACTTGGAACACCATATCCTTTACCAGCATGACGAAAGTTCTGCTATCTTGAAGCCATACTGTAGTGCTTATACATTATACCCACTGCTGGTGGATGGCACTAACAATGTTGATGGCACAAAGAACCATGCACCAAGACACCTTGGTTCCTTTGTCGGCCAGTTCCAGAATCTCGTGTTCCTTCTTTCCGCACAGAAGAAAGGTGCTGGGGCCTATGGAGAGTTCTTCAATTTCTTCTCCTATTTCTGTGAGAAGGAATGGGGTGAAGATTACTACAAGAAAGAGCATACAGTTGTCACCAGCGAACACTGCTTGAATAAGATGACCATTGGCCAGACCATCGACCAATACTTCCAGTCTGTTACCCATTATATCAATCAGCCAGCTGGAAATCGTGGCTATCAGAGTCCGTTCACTAACTTCAACGTGTTCGATTCATACTACTGGCACAACATGTTCGATGACTTCTCATTCCCAGATGGAACAAAGCCCCATTGGGATGCCGTAAACTGGTTGCAGAAGCGTTATATGCGCTGGCTTAACCAGGAACGCGCAAAGACATTGCTGACATTTCCAGTGATGACCGTTTGTTTGCTTACCGATGGCGATGATGTGGTTGATAAGGAGTACAAAGATTTCGTTACCTCTCAGTGGGCCGAAGGCGATTCATTCTTTGTGTACCTTTCAGAAAATGCAGATTCAATCTCCAGCTGCTGCCGCTTGCGTAACGAGATTACAGAGAACACGTTCTCTTCGACAACTGGTATGACTGGTGTACAGACTGGTTCCTGCAACGTAATGACTCTGAATCTAAGCCGTATCGTCCAGGATTGTGACCGTGCTTATGGCTTGAAGAGAAACGGAGGCTGGCAGGAGAACACATCGTTCTTAAAGAGCTATCTGGAGGATATTCTGTTGCGCGTCTATGACTATCAGAAAGCCTACAAGACTGGCCTTTATAAGCTGGATGCACAAGGCATGTATCCTCAGACCAAGGCTGGTTATATCTCTTTCCAGAAGCTCTATTGTACCATCGGTGTGAATGGCTTGAATGAGGCCGCTCGTTACCTTGGTATGAGTGTCAGCAATAATGAAGAGTACATGAAGTTCGCTTCTTGGATTCTCTCCGTTATTAAGGACAATAACAAGAAGCATTCCAGCAAGAAATTCATGTTCAACCTGGAGCTTGTGCCAGCTGAATCTCTTGGTGTCAAGAACTACAACTGGGATAAGGCAGACGGATATTGGGTGCCAGAGGATGAAAACCTCTATAACAGCTATATCTATGATGCCCACGATGACACCAGCATTCTTGACAAGATAGCTATGCAGGGCGGTCAGATTGCTAAGTCCATTGACGGTGGCCAGGCTTCTCACTTGAATCTCCAGGACAATCTTGACAAGGAACAGTACGAAAAACTGCTGGAGTACGCTGTGAAGGTTGGCAATAGCTACATCACATTCAACGTGCCTCAGACACAGTGTGACGATTGCGGATTCATTGCAAAGCATCCATTCGACGCATGTCCTCATTGTGGTTCTAAGAAGGTAACTCAGTGGACGCGCATTATTGGCTATTTACGTCCTATCAAGGCGTGGTCAGAAGCTCGTCAAAACGAAGGTGCCAATCGAATGTTCGCAAAGAAGGAGGGTGTAGTCTAATGGAATACTACATCAAAGATGGATGGCGGCTTAATCCCAATGAAAAGGTGGTAGCCGCCATCACCAAGCGAATCGCCATCTGTCAAGGCGAATGTCCTTGCTCCAACCCAGGCAAAACCGTTGAGGATCGGACATGCCCCTGCAAGGAATATCGAGAGAATGATGTCTGTCATTGTCAACTTTATGTAAAAGAAGAATGCTAAAGTATTTGTATCATAAAGAACTTTTCGCGGAAATCCCTAAAGAAATCACTTTGGGGATTTCCATTTCTGGCTGTCATATTCATTGCCCAGGTTGTCATTCACGTGATTTATGGGCTAACAGTGGCCATGATTTGACCAACGAAGTAATTGATGAATTGCTGGAGAAACATAATGGTGTCACGTGTTTATTGCTATTGGGCGGTGAACATGATATTGATGGTCTTATAAGTATATTAAGGAACGTGCGTGGGCGCGTAAAGACCGCATGGTATTGTGGCCTCGATGAGATTCCAGAGGATAAGAGAGAGATTCTGGAGTCCTTGAATTATGTGAAGATTGGTCACTACGATGCAGCACTTGGAGGACTAAGCAGCCCTACTACAAACCAGCGATTTTATGAGTATAATCCAGCATGGGGAGGTACAATAGAAGGACTTGGGGAATCTTGGAAAGATATAACTCATTGTTTTCATGCAAAATGTTAAAAGCACACTTTCAAAAATTATTTAAGCAATAAAAGTGAAACTATTAAATAGCTGTAAATCAGCTTTTTGAAGATTTGATAGAAAATTTGTCTGCAAAAAGTTTGAAAAATATTTGCATAGTTCAAAAAAAAGTCCTACCTTTGCACCGACAAAACAAAAGTTTAGCGTTATGACATGATTAAGAAAAAGGGCCGAGTCGAAGTCCTATGTGGCGAGGCCGACACCGAAGAGCTGTTAGATTCGTTGGAAAATTTGCCCGATGGGGAATACAAGTTCCTCATTTACGATGAAGCAAAGAATCGCTCTTTACCTCAATTGAAGTATCTTTTCGGGATTGTACTCAAGCAAATCTCAGATGCGCTTCCAGAACATCCAAAAATTGATGCCCTCTACAGATACTTTGAAGAAGTGTACGCACCGATTCACGTCTGTACAATCGCAGGAGAGAAGTACCAATACTTCGATCTCAAGAACGAAAAGCCAATTGAGTTGGATAATGTAATAAGGAAGATTGTCCAACATGCCGCAACCCAGTGGAACATCAAAGTCGAAGAGCGCGATGCTCTGAAACTTCCAGGCGCACAAGAAGCCTACATTGATGCTTATACTGAAATGTGGAAACATCATTTATCTTCATCTACATTATCCGATAACTCAGATGAGTGCTGAAACAAAACAGATGTCCGCTCTTGACATCTTCAAAAAGTCACAAGAGACACTTGATGACGCAAGAAAGAAGAGCCTTGAAGAAAGTGGTAACAAAACCAAGTATTTCCGTCTTTCACAAGATGGTACGTACAATGTCCGAATCCTGCCCCTTGCTCCAGTTATTGACAAGGATGGCAACCCCATCTTCCCGATGGATCGTGTCGGCTATGAGTACCCAGTGAAGGAGCAAGTCCTCAAAATCAAGTCAACTGACGGTAAGAAAACCAACTATGTCAGTGTCTGCAACGCTAAGTACGCTTTCCCGAAGCTGGAGAAAGACCTTATCGACCTCTATGTTGAGCTGTGTTGCGATTTGTATGCCGATGATGAGGCATTGTGCAAGAAAGTCCGTGAGACTTCATTCAACGGTGGCTTGCGTTACGACTCGAAGCGTTGCATGTACATCTTCGATCTCGACAAGCGTGGCGATGGCCTCCAGATTCTCCAGCTGTCATTCTCTCAGTACCGCGAACTGGAAGAGCGCAAGTTAAAGCTGTGGGAGAAGCTGAACAAGAACGGCAACGTGCCTTGTCCTATCTCCTCAGTTGATGCCGCTTTCCCATTGGAAATCACTCGCGCTACCGAGAAGAAAAAAACCAACTACTCGTTCAACATCGACACTGTTTCCCCGAAGGACGTTCTGACCGAAGAGGAAACCCAGATGCTTCTTGATGCTCCCAGATTGCCAGAGGTGCTGTACCGTTATACGCGCTATCACCTGGAGGCAACCATCGCATTCTTGGAGCAGTGGGATGAGACTGCTGGTTTGAACGTGATGAAGGAGAAGGAAATCCAGGACTGCATTGACCAGATCAAGCTTCTCATTCCTGCAAGCGACCAGTCACACTTCAACGCCAACGGACGTACATCGGAAGGTGGTGAGAACGGTGGTGCCATGACGCTTGATGACCTCTGGGATATGTACGAAGAGATTGATAAGGCTGGACTTGATGACAAGTCGGAAGAGGGCCAGAATCTCCGTACAGCTATCAAGGAGTTCATCGAGGACAACGAGCTTGAAACCCGAATCACTCGCGGTAAGTCAAACGCTGACCTCCTTGGTGACATCCAGGATGAGCTGGATGCGCTTGAGAAAGAGAACAAGAAGGCTCCAAAGGAGGACGAGCCAGAGGACGAACCCGAAGATGACGCTCCTGCTGCTGAACCGAAGGACAATGAGCCAGAGGATGAGCCAGAAGAGCAGACTTCAAGGCGCAGACCAGCTCGTAACGAGGACACCAACGAGCCAGCCGCTCGTGCTGAAAGGCGCGTAGCACGTCCTATCAGACGTAGATAATCATTGTCTAACACCAGGAAGGCGGTGCATCATCGTATCGCCTTCCACTTTTACACATCGTGGATTATGCAAACAAAAGTTCCATGTGCGTTGTTGGTCAATGATATACACGTTAGCAAAGACAATATTCCAGAGTTCCAGAAGAACTGGGATGAAGCATTGGCCATTTGTAAAAAGCACGAAATTCCAGAAATCATAGTCGGAGGCGACCTATGGCAATCCAGGGCCTCACAGACGCTCAGTACGCTTATGGCAGTACGTCAAGCCATCATCAAGGCTACGTCTGCTGGTATAGAGCTTACGCTGGCCGAGGGAAACCATGACCTCGTTGACCAGGAATCCATCCTTGGTTATAGTCATCTGTTCTCAGAATATCCAGGGGTGCATGTTGTAGATGACTATACTGTTATCGAATATCCCAATTGTGTCCTTTTTGTTATGAGCTATTTCCCAGAAAAGGGTAGCTTTGTCAAGCGTCTCAACGACCTTATCAAGAAGGATTTCAATGACAAGGAATATAATATCCTTTACATACACGAAGGCATTAACGGTGCCTTATCTGTTCCCAGCGATGATGAGCTTCCTACAAAAATTTTCAGCGATTTCGATGCTGTTCTTGTAGGTCATTATCATAACCGCTGTAGGATCAAGAATACCAAAATTGAATACATTGGCTCATCCAGACAGCACAATTTCGGTGAGGATGAAGAAAAGGGTTACACCATCCTTTACGAAGATGGCTCATACGAGTTTGTCAAGAATGAAGTCAATGTGCGTTACAAGGTGATGGACTTGGAGCTTTCAGATGTCAACAGTGAATTATTAGATGAACTTGATGACATGAAGGCAGATGGCCGCTACAAGGCTAAAGTGCGCATTAACTGTAAATCCAATGAGGTTTCCAATATTGACAAGGCAAAATTGTTGGAAGCTGGAGCCTCTAAGGTTGAAATCGTTACTGAGCAGACGGTCGTTTCTCCTATCGCTGAGCAAAGCCTTGAAACGAAGTTCGACAAAAGTGGTATCAAACAAGAGTATTCCAATTTCTGTAGTGAGCGCGTAATCAGTGCTGACATGGGCCTGGAATATCTCGACAAAATCAATTAGTGTATGTGGAGATTAACTAAAATATTCGCGCAGAATCTTTGCGCTTTCAAAGAGCTGGATTACACGCTCAATCAAGACCACACCACTTTGGTGTTCGGCAATAATATGGATAACGACTCCCAGGTATCTAACGGTTCTGGTAAGTCAGCCTTGATAGAGGCTATCGCTATTGGACTTACTGGAGGCACGTTGCGAGACATTAAGATGGAAGAGGTTATCAATGACCAGGAAGATTTCGCACGTGTCAATCTCACGCTTCTCAATGATGCTACTGGTATCGTAATGGAGATTAAGCGAGAGATTTCCAGAAAGAATCCTCAGTCAATTAATGTTGAGTTCACCAAGAATGGTGAGACGAAAGAAGAGGTACAGCCTTCCGTCAACGATTACAACAAGTTTATTCTGGAAACAATCGGACTCTCCAGGGATGATATTTTTGCCAACTACATCCTTTCTAAGCACAAGTACACCTCTTTCCTCTCCAGCTCTGATCGAGAGAAAAAGGAGATTATCAACCGTTTCAGCAACGGCATCATCGTTGACGAATCCATTGCAGCACTCCAGGCCGACATGGAACCAATCAAGGATGATTTACAAGCCGCTGAGCGTGACGTGGCTACTTGTAAGGGTCGTGTATCAGCTATTGACGAACAGATAGCTAATGCTGTCAATGAGTCAACGGAACGGTCGCAGAATAAGGCAAAACGCATTGAGGAATGGAAGGAATCCATTGCCAATAAGCGTTCATATATCCGTGAACAAAACACTTCCAGTGATGAATGTAATAAGGCATTGGATGTTCTGGATGAGGTCGCCAATAAGCTTGAAGAACTGGAAGGCGGTGACGCTGGTTTTGAAAGCGATTATGAAACCATCGTTAAGTTGTTTAGTGACAACAAGATTGAGGCTATTAAGGACTATAAGCAGACCATCGAAAGCTTACGTTCTCAGTTGCAGGAGAAGTCCAAGGCACTTTCCCAGATTGAGAAAGAAGTGGCAGCTGGAAACAAATCTGTAGAAGATGCTACCAGTGAATATGAACAGCTCAAGAAGGAATACGAAAGCTTTGAGAGCAGCTTCCAGGAAAAGTACGATGAGGTTTCGCAGAAGATCCAGACATTGCTCAATTCCGTCAAATCGTTGGAGCAGGAGAACGACAAACTAAACGCTCGAAGCCGCTCTATCTCCAGCAATATTGGCACTATTCAGACACAGCTCGCAGGAGTCATTATTTGCCCTAAATGTAAGCATGAGTTTACCTTGAAGGCTGACGAGAATGTAGCCGACTTGCGTAAGCAATTGACAGAACTGGAGCATGAACAGTCCGAAGTGAAGAGCAAAGTAAGCGAGAACAATGAGTCAATATCTGAAATCACTGAGAATGGCCGCAAGGTACGCAAGCAGCAGAACGATATGGACGCAGAACGCTCCAGCTGGTCTCAGAAAGTAACCAACGCTCAGTCTAAGGTTGATGAATGTTCGCGCTCAGTATCTCGCAAGTCAAGAATGCTTGATACCTTGAATGACGAAATTTCCAGCATCAACAAGAAGATTGCTTCTTTACGTACCAGCATGTTCGATGAAGCTTGCAACATTGTTGAGGAACTTATGAAGAAGTATGACAACCAGATTAAGCAGTGCCTTACCAACATTGAGACTGCCAATGGTGCCATTGCTTCATACGAAGAATCCATTAAAGAGCTGGAGAATGCTTCTGACACTGAGGTTATCGACAACTTGAAGGCCAGCAAGAAGAAATATGAGAAGGAGCTGGAAGAGGCTATTTCTGAGCAGGAAACCAAGCAGCAGGAATTGGCCAAATACCAGCAGCAGGAGGCTACGTTCATTGAGTTCAAGACACACCTGGCTAACACCAAGATTGAAGCCTTGAGCCATATTACCAACGAGTTCCTTGAAGCTATCGGAAGTGACATCCGTATCGTATTCTCTGGCTATACAGTATTGAAATCTGGAAAGATCCGTGACAAGATTTCCATTTCGCTTATCCGTGATGGTATTGATGGCGGCTCTTTCAACAAATATTCAGAAGGCGAGAAGTCCAGGGTGAATCTGGCTAACATTCTCGCTATGCACAAATTGACGAATGTAAACTGCACAGATGACAAAGGTTTGGATTTGCTCGTACTGGATGAGATCCTTGACGCTTGTGACGAAGAAGGTCTTTCCAATATGTTCCAGGCTTTGAATCATTTGAAGATTACATCCTTGGTGGTAAGTCACGGCAATATCGCTGAGAACTATCCATACAAACTCATAGTCAACAAACAAAACGGTATTTCATTCATTTAATGTACGGTAATCATGCAGACAGCGACAAGTTGACGAGGGATCAAGTTTTAGCCCTTGATATAGCTACGCACACTGGTTTTTATTCCACCCACGAACATGGAACCTGGGATTTCACGGAATCCATGCGTAGAAACAACAACAAGCAACACCAGGCTTTCCGCGAAACGCTCATTGACTTCATCCAGGAATATGGCATCAAGCAAATCGTCATTGAGGACGTAAGTTGCGGGCGTAGCGGAAAAGAGTTCAAATCTTCTGTTAAGCTGGCAGAGTTCAGAGGCATTCTTTTTGAGGTTTGCGACACTCTTGACCTCCCAGAACCAGCATTGGTGAACCCAAGAACAGTCAAGAAATGGGCCACTGGTGACGGAAACGCTGACAAGATTAAGATGGTGAATTTCTGCAAGCTACGTTGGAAAACCAACCCTTGCGATGACAATGAAGCTGACGCTACGCACATCTATATGTATTATGTAAAAAAATTCAGACTATGAGTTTCGCAAAACGACAAAAGAAAGCTCAGCAGAAAGCGGCTGAAATACACACCAAGAAGCTGATCGATACCGTACAGATCTTTTGTAGGTTCCTCGAAAAGCAGCCGAAGCCATCAGATGATGAGGTACGAGAAAAGTTCAAAGACCTCAACGACCGCTGGGTGAAGTATTGCATTGCCAATAAGTTCAATCCACGCGCATCATTATTGTTCAATCAATCAGTTGCGCATCTATGGAGAACGAGGTATGCAATCCCGAATACGACAAAGAACGAGACCAAGCCGTAATTGCCAGGAGGACAGAGCTATTTAATAAGTACGTCAAGCCGTACTACAACATGATATACAAGCTCTGCATGAATTACTCCAACTGTCAAGATAACGTGGAGGAGAACTATACTGAGGTGCTTGTTAATTTCTATCGAAGGATTGAAACATACGACCCCTCTCGCTCTATTCATACATGGCTGCACATTGTTACCAAGCGACAAGTCTTTGAGCTTGAACGCCAAAGGCAGAAGCATAACAACAAGGACTATGACAATGACATAGAGTGGTATGGCGACAACATCATTGATGACTCAGAGGTAAGCGGCAATGCTATGGGCATTGACAATTACAGACAGCTTTACAACGATGAAATCTTGTCTGTGCTGGACGAAATGAAGCCCATACACAGAGACGCAATCTTACTCCAGGAAGCTGGATATTCTCTTAGGGAAATCGCAGATATTGAATATGCGAAAGGTACATTGAAATCTAAAAACATCGAGACAATCAAGAGTAGGTTATTTCTTGCTCGACAATATCTCAAAAAACATTTGACACGTGATGGCGAAAGAGTTACAGATGCAGCAAATAATGAAGGTATGGACTAAGCTGGCCACAACCATGCTCGACCCTACATTCAAATTCTCTGGAGGCGGTGCAACTACCAGGACTATCGAAAAATTCCTGGGTATGATGGA
>Ga0326511_10001411_pt1 | contig 19870 bp, 34 predicted proteins | sample 0_2496_0518_D_FD_203701 | JGI IMG/M metagenome (GOLD analysis project Ga0326511, IMG submission 203701) | Bovine rumen microbial communities from UC Davis, California, United States - 0_2496_0518 | ecosystem: Host-associated > Mammals > Digestive system > Stomach > Rumen | place: USA... | reverse complement strand
CCTCCTTAAAACCTAATAGGGGGACCGGGGGAGCATTCCCCCGGCTTACAGGAGACAATGAGAAGAATTTAAAGCACAAAAGTAAAACAAACGTAACTGTAAATCGGGGATCATCCGTGCCCTGTGGCTGAGGTCTGCCCGGTACCGCGTCAACTCGAACAGCTCGCTCTACCCGGCCTATGTCGGCGGCAACTACAACGATAACGCGAACTACGGGTTCTTCTATTTCAACGCGAACAACGACGCGTCCAACACCAACGGTAACCTCGGCTCCCGCAACCTTTTCAAAGACGGAATATCAACCAATTGCACGGATGGTCCCCTGGCTCTTGCCAGAAATATCGCCGATTTAGGCAGGGCTTAGTAGGGCTCTCGAAAGGCCCTGAGGCGAAAAGGAGGACCAATGCCGAAAAGAGTCGGCTACCTCTACGAGCGAATGCTCGACAAAGAAGTGATCCGAAGCTGCATCATCACCGGCAGCAGAGGAAAGAGAAAAAGACAGGACGTGAAAGAAGTTCTGAGTGATGTGGACGGATACACGGAGAAGGTCTACAAGCTCCTCGCGACGGAAACCTATGTGCCGACAGTCCCGAGAAAGATCCGGATCTTTGACAACTCGTGCCGGAAGGAAAGGGACATCAAGGTGGTGCCATACTATCCGGACGGCATCATCCAGCAGCTCGCCGTCTACGCCATGAAAGACGTCCTCATGCGCGGCATGTACAGGTGGAGCTGCGCCAGCATCCCCGGAAGAGGGAACAGCTGCGCGGCAAATTACGTGAAAAAGCACCTGAAAGAAGACCCGAAGGGAACAAAATACTGCGGCAAATTCGATATCCATCACTACTATCCGACGATCTCGAAGCAGAAGATGATGGATGCGCTCCGGAGAAAGATCAAAGACGAAAAGATCCTGAACCTGGTTGAAATGATCATACGATCAGATCCGGATCCGGGGATCTCCATCGGATTCTATCTCAATCAGTGGCTGGCGAATTTCTTCCTCGAGCCGCTCGACCACTTTATCTGCACACTCAAAGGCGTCAAATACTACGTCCGGAATATGGACGATATCGTGATCCTGGGCGGAAACAAGAAGAAGCTCCACAGGGCGAGGGAGCACATCTCAAGATACCTCGAGACCATACTCGGCCTGCAGCTGAAGGACAACTGGCAGATCTTCAAGACGGACTCGCGAGGCGTAGACTTCGTAGGATTTCGCTTCTTTCACGGGCGCACAATCCTCAGACGGAGAAACTTCCAGAAACTGCGCAGGAACGCCAGAACGGCGCGGAGATTCCTCGAGACGCACAGGAAGATCCCGCCGCACGTCGCGGCAGGACTCCTCTCGCGGGCCGGCCAGCTCCGGCACTGCAATGGCCAGAACATTTTCGACAAGTACATCAAGCCCATCGGCATCAACCGATTAAAAGCTATCGTCCGGAAGGAAACGCTCCGGAGAATGGAGGCAGATCATGACACAGATAAAACTGGGAACAGGAAAGACATTCGACGCTGCGGAATTTGCGCATGAACACATCGTGGTGTCGTGCGCAGACCTGGAAGGATTCCGTGCCATCGAAGACATGATGAATGAGGAAGGAGCACTGGACACGGTGGAGGCCTCTGCGAACGGCCAGACCATCGCAACCATCACCGGCATGCAGATCGCCGGCGCCCAGACCGTGGCCAACACGGACGGGTCCGTCACCGGCCACATCTACACGCGGGGCGGCACCTATGAGCTCGGCGGCGAATATGCACAGGCGGGCAGGATCCTGCTCGGGGAGGAGTGATCATGGATAACATCATCGAAAGAGCCAGAGTCCTGAGAGGCACCATCGAGGAGATGGCCCAGAACCTGGAAGACGGGAAAGCCCTGGAGAATGCGGAGCTCTTCCCCGCATGGAATCCTGACGGCTGCGAGTACAAGCCCGGCGACCGGGTGAGAGTGGACGGGACACTCTACAAGGTGCTCCAGGCACACACATCACAGCCGACATGGAATCCGGGAGCAGCCGCAGCGCTCTTCGCGGAAGTCCTTCCCGGCCAGGATGGGACTGAGATCGGAGAGTGGGTGCAGCCTGACTCCACAAACCCCTACATGGAAGGAGACAGAGTTATCTTTAACGGCTCGACCTACGAGTCGCTGATCGACAACAACGTCTGGAGCCCGGCGGACTACCCCGCAGGGTGGGAAAAGGTAGATTAAGCAAAGGAGACTACATGGATATCGTTTACAGCATACACTTCGCAAACAACTACTGGATCATCGCCCTCCCTGCCATCTTTGCCCTGTCGGATGTCATCACCGGCCTCATCCAGGCACAGATCAACAACTGCAAAAACAGCTCCGTGATGAGAAAAGGCCTCTACCGGAAGGTGGGAGAGCTGGGCGTCATCATGCTCGTATGGGTGACATGCATCGCCATTCAGCTGCCGATCAAATACCCTGCAGCCGTGGCCCTGTACGTGTGCCTTATGGAGGGGTTAAGCATCATGGAAAACCTCCAGGCGATGGGTGTACCGATTCCGGACTTTATCACAAGAAAAGCGAAAGATATCGACGAAGAGATCAATCATGGAGATCCTACAAAGAAAAAGTGAGGGAGATATGGCTAACAGCAATCTGATTTCCTGCACCGTTTACTCTCCGAATCATTCCGGCCAGAGGACCTACAAGGTCACGCGCATCACGCCCCACTGCATGGTGGGGCAGATGACTGCGCAGGCCTGCGGAAATCTTTTTAAAAAGGCCTCCTATGAGGCCTCGTCCAATTATGGTATCGGAAAAGACGGAGAGATCGGGCTTTATGTCGACGAGAAGAACCGCTCCTGGTGCTCGTCTTCTGCGGATAACGACAACCGCGCAATCACGATCGAGTGCGCCAGCGGCACGAAGCACCCGTATTCCATGAACATGGTGGTATGGGATTCCCTCGTCAACCTGTGCACAGATATCTGCGAGAGATACGGAAAGAAGAAGCTCCTCTGGCTTGGAGATAAGAACAAGACTCTTTCTTATGTGCCGGCGGAAGACGAGATGGTACTCACCGTGCACCGGTGGTTCGCCGCGAAGGCCTGCCCTGGCGACTGGCTTTATGAGCGCATGGGAAGGCTCGCGGAAGAGGTTACAAAGCGTCTGAAGGATCCGGCTGGAGCCGAGAGAGAAGAGGAACACCCGAACACCGCCGCCGCAGCCATGATCAACAACGAGGAAGCGGACCGCGAGAAACAGATCTGGGAATTCTTCGCCGGCAAGGGCCTGAACGCCAACGCCATCGCAGGCCTCATGGGGAACCTGTATGCAGAGTCGGCACTTCGTCCGAACAACCTCCAGAATTCCTTCGAGCAAAAGCTCGGCACGACGGACAAGGGCTACACCACAGCCGTGAACACGGGGACCTACGCGGGATTTGTGAACGACGGCGCGGGCTATGGCTTGGCACAGTGGACATGGCACACGAGAAAGAAAGCCCTCCTGGACTACGCAAAAGAGAAGGACGCATCCATTGACGACATGCAGATGCAGCTTGAATTCCTCTGGAAGGAGCTGCATGGCTACAAGGCATCCATGGAAGCTCTGAAAGCCGGCAAGTCCGTCCAGGCTGTCTCTGACGCCATCCTGACAGACTTCGAGAAACCCGCAGACCAGTCTGCTGAAGTAAAGGGACGCCGCGCTGCCTTCGGAAGAGTTTACCGTGAAAAATACGGGAAAGCCGATGCAAAACCGAAAGAAACCGTAGCAAACGGCGAAAAACTCTTCCGGGTTCAGATCGGCGCCTTCGCGTCAGAAGAGAATGCCGGAGCGCTGGCAGCCAAAGCCAGGAAGGCGGGCTTCAAGACGATCATCAAAGAGGAGTGATCATGGGAAAGACATTATATAAGATTCAGGTCGGCGCCTTCCGGCAGAAAGCCAATGCCGAGAAGATGCTGGCAAAGGTGAAAAAGGCCGGTATTCCTGCATCCATCGTCCCGGATGGCGACACCATGAAAGTCCAGTGCGGCGCTTTCTCCGTACAGGCCAACGCTGAGAAAAGGCTCGCGCTGGTAAAGAAAAAAGGATTCCTGAACGCCGTCATGATCACGATTCCGGGAGACGATACAGGAAGAAAAGAAAGCGGCGGAGCGGACAGAGTATATGCTGCCATGAAACCGTTCATCGACTCACCGACGGCCCACAAAGACTTTGTCGCAGAGTACAACAAAATGATGGACAAGGTTGGACACAGTAAGATCTCCGAGAAAAATGCCTGGTGTACAGAATTTGTGGACTGGGCATTTTGGAAAGCAGGTCTCCTCGATCTGATCGGATACGGGAAGCAGTCAAAGAACCTGATGGAGAACGCCATAAAGAAGGGAACATGGAAGGAAGGCTCTTCGGATATACGATATGGCGACGTAGTAGTCTACAAAGATAGCAAAGGGAACCCGAATCACACAGAATTTGCACTGGGCGGGAAGGACTTTATCTCCGGAAATTATAACGGAGGCGTGCACGTCAGGCACAGAAGCAACTTCGGAAGCGTGAAGGGCAGGATCCGCCCGAGATATCCGGAAGAAGAGAAGAAAAGAGACGAAAAACCTGCCGGAGGAAATCGGATCCGCATCGCCGCCCTGGCCTTCTTCGACAAGGGAGACGAGTCGAGCCAATACGGTGACTGCACCGCTTTGCTCCAGTATGGAGAAGATGACAAGACCGTAGAGCATGCCGTCCTGATCGACACGGCCATGGGCAAATCCTCAGCGAACGTCATCAAAAAGCTGAAGGGCCTGGGCGTGACGAAGTTGGACGCCATCGTGATCAGCCATGCGCACGGCGATCACTATGGAGGAACAAGCGACGTCATCAAAGCCTTCCCGACGGCTGACATCTATGTTCCGGATCCGACGGAGCTGGACAAATACCAGAAATCCTATGGCGACGCCCTGCGCAGGCAATACAAAAAGGCAACAGGCCACTATGTAAAGCCGGGAAGCTCCTGGAAGATCGGAAACATGGAGTTCTCCTGCATCTACCAGTGCGCAGCCAAGGACCTGAAAGACCACGGCGATCATTACTTTGTAAACAATGAATCCGCAGTGCTGCGCATAAAGTTGAACGGATGGACATACCACTCGGCGGGAGACCTCCAGAACGAGGGGAACAATCTCCTGATCAAGGCCGCAAAGAACCTGAAAGCCGACATTTTCAAATGCCAGTGGCATGGCGATGCCAATGCCACGAACGAGGCAATCTGCAAAGCAGTGCATCCGCTGATCGCGATATCAAACTACCATCATGCGGAAAGGTCCGGAAGAGGAACCACCAGAAAGCGACTGGAAGCTGTCGGGGCCGTGGTGGCAAGGAACCACGAGAACGGCGATATCTATATCGATCTCACATCGGAGCAGATGGAGCTGTCATGCTCGAAAGGAAACCTGCACAGGATCTACAAGAGGTGAACCATGGTAGATTATAAAGTGAGTCTCACGACAAAGCTGAAACCTCCGCAGAAAGGCCTTATCGTCATCGAACCGGAAGACTACACGAGCGCCGAAGTGAAGGCTCTCCGGGACTGCGGCGCGAAAGTCCTGGCATATCTCTCGATCGGATCCATCTCCGACGAACGCGAATACTACGGAGCCTATAAAAGGTACGCCCTCAAAAGGCTGGAAAACTGGCCGCACGAGAGATACCTGGATCTCCGGATCCCGAAGGCAAGAGAGTGGTGTGTAAACAGAGCTCTCATGCTGCGGAGGATGGGATTCGACGGACTCTGGCTTGACAATGTCGACATCTATGAGGAGTACAGGACGACGGAGATGTTCCAGGCCATCGTCAACACCATCATGGCCATCAAGGCGATCAGGGGATATGTGATGATAAACGGAGGCAGTCTTTTCCTCACAGACCTGATGATCCCGCACAAAGTACAGCTGGGCGCCTACAAAAACGAAAAGAACGCCAAAAAGATGGCCGCAGCACTGAAGAAGAAAGGATTCAACGCGACGACCATCGAGATGGACAACCTACAGAAGGTACAGGCCGGCGCCTTCTCCTCACAAGAAAACGCCGACAACCTGGTCGAGAAGCTGCATGCAGCGGGATTCGGCTCCGCGAAGAGGATCACGCTGTACGCGGGAAAGCCTGCGGCATGCATCGACGGTGTGACACAGGAGGAAGTCTTCTCACTGATCACAAATTACAAAGGCAAAGGGAAATTCACAAAGCAGACGAGAGAAGAGTCTGAAAGATACCAGGCACACATGCGCAGGATCGTGAAAAACGGCCTGCAGGGGTTCCTCCTCGAATATGTCGATAAAGACGACAACACCCTGAGGCTCCGGATCAAAACCTTCTGCGAAGTGACTGGAATGACGGGATGCTGCATTTCGGCAGACAAAGACCTATAAGAGCATAGAGCTGATCCGGGCCCGGACAACTATGCACATAAAAAGCCCTCGGGAGTTGCCAAAAGGCGCTTCCGAGGGCTTTGCTTTGTTACGCTTCTTCTTCCAGGACGATAGTCTTGCCATCTTTCCACTCGACCCATGCTCTCCATCCTTCGTCTTCTGGATCAAAGAAATTAACGATGTCGGTCTGGGCTTCGATTTCTCTGTTGATATCATTGACGTTCTCCAGAATCCCGTCAATGATGACGAATGCTTTATACATGCTCTTTTTCTCCTCTTTATCTCTGTCCAGAATCTCCTGCATCATCTTTACTACATACTCCGGGCATTTACTAACCCCTCGACTCCAGTCCTCGATCGTCCTGCGGGGAATCCCGAAACGCTCGGAGAGCTGCTTCTGAGTCATCCCAGTGGATTTGATAAACTCTTTGACGGTCATATCAGGCCTCCTCGTTCATCTCGATGACCATCTCCGCAAGCTCTTTGAGGTCGTCGTCGCTCAGGCTTGCGAATGCCTCGTCTTCCGGTGCACTCTTCTGGCAGTCGTGGAAGAACTCCACCATCTCTTCAACTGTCATACCTGCTTCGTAGCTGTCTCTGTAGTTCTCTGCAAAAGTTCTTGTGATCATCTTTGTCCTCCTTTGTTTGCTGTTGGTGTTCCTGTCCCTTAACTTGATTATATGATACCACGGATTCCGTGGATTGTCAACAGAAAACCACGAATTTCGTGGAAAAAATAAGCCCCGGCAAAAGCCGGAGCTTATTTTTAGATTAAATCGATAGTGATGATAATGACGTGTCGCCAGACTCGAACCGTGATGGGTTCGCCTGAGAGGGTTCGACTGTGACCCGTCCACTGGAATAGGTGGGTAGACAGGCGAACACCGTCATCGAGATCTGACAGGGTGATCTGCTTCATTTCGCCGGTCCCGCCGGGCCTGTAGTTGAAAGTCATGGTCATTTTGTCGTCGTAAAGATAGATGGAGTTGACAAAGGTGTCAATGAGGGCCTTCCGGTCCTCTTCCTTCTCCGGATCCTTTTCGCGGAACTTGAGCAGGAAAAACTCAATGTGGTCTCTGGTGAGCTCCGGACCTGCCTCCAGCTCAGCCTGCGCGATTGCCTTCTCAAGTCCTGCCTTCTGGTCCTCCAGATCCTGGAGCCTCGAGACCAGGGCGTCGGAGATGGCACCGGCCTCCATGGCCTTGACCAGATTGGAGATCCCCTTCTCCACGTCGTGGAGCTCCGAAGCCATGGCATCAATCTCTTCGTTGGCAGCGGCCTCCTCCTGGTAAAAGCTCCAGGCGGCGTCCACGATCTGCTGGAAGAGATCTTCGTCCTGCAGGAGTTTCATGGTCTCCTCGATCACCAGAGGCTCGATCCAGTCCTGCCGGACGTTCTTCTTTTTGCAGGAGCCTCCATGCCGCCGGTCAGAGCAGGCATAGTAGCCGTATTTGGTCCCGAGCTTACCAAATCCGCTCATACCGGCCATCATGGAACCGCAGTGGCCGCAAAAGAGCTTCCCGGTGAGCAAGTATTCTGTGTAATCCCATGCATGGGAGGGCATCCTTTTATTCTTCTTCAACATGACCTGGACCTTCTGGAAAGTTTTCTTGTCTACGATGGCAGGGATGGCATCCTCGTCTCGGATGATGTCCTTAAAGGTGTATGTGCCGATATACCGCTCGTCCTTCAACATCCTCGGGAGTGTGGTCTTCGTGAATTTTGTCCCACGGGCATTCCGGATCCCGGACTCGTCGAGCCAGATCAGGAGCTGCGACACGGTCTCGCCTGCGGCATACCTCTCAAAGATCTGTCTGGCAATCGGCGCCTGATCGGGATCGAGCTCATAGCTTTTGTCCGAGGCTGCACGGAATCCATAGGGAAGAAAGCCACCGATCACATGATGCTTCTTTGCTGATTCCAGCTTTCCACGCGAGACGTTCTGGGAGAGCTGCAGGCTGTAGTACTCGGCGAGGCCCTCCAGGACTGATTCCAGGATGACTCCTTCAGGGCCGGGCGAAATATTCTCCGCGACATACTCGACACGGACACCGTACTTCTTCGCCCTGGCTTTGCTCATGGCGATCTCGTAGCGGTTCCGGCCGAAGCGGTCAACCTTCCAGACGATGATCACCGAGAACTTCCGCTTCGCACAGTCCGAGAGCATTCGCTGGAATTCGGCCCTGCGGTCATTCCTGCCGGTCTTGGCCCGGTCACAGTATTCTGCGATGATAGTATAGCCTTTTCCGTCGGCGTACTTTTTGGCAGCGGCCAGCTGGCCCTCGATGGACTGCTCCTGCTGACGCCTGGAGGAGTAGCGGGCATAGACCACGGCATTTTCTGACATAGAAAAACCTCCGGTAGATTTTCAGACTCCGGAGGTATATAATATAACCATCATACAAGCTCCTCCGGGAGATAAGTCCCGCCAGGCCTACTGCGAATAGGTCTGGCGGGATTTTTTACTTAGAAACGCACGCTTAACGCATAATTAACGCATTTGTGCGTTAAACGCGCATCTTTCAACAAAACATACGCGTTATTCTTTCTCTTCACGAATCTTCTTCAAATTGTTTCGAGAGTAAATAATACCAAACACTGAACAGACTATAACGATCAGCCCGACAATGGGGTTAATCAACAACGTAATAGCGCCCATAACAATCAACACGGAACAGAGCACGATTAAAAGATAAAAAATGGCGGCAGGGGGCTGCTGATACCAGAAAGAGCTGGAAGACGAAGAATAGTCTTCAGAAGACGTGTCGTCTAAGATGTCGCCAACACCAATTGTGGTTCTGTGATAAACGGCATTTTTTACAGAGCGAGACGGGTTCTTCGCGAATCCGGTCCCTTTTTTCCCATAAACGGGATTGACGGAGCGTTTGGCGGCTCGCTTAACACGCCCGGTGGTTCGAGCTTTTACGCTCTTTTTGATACTTGGTTTTCGAACTCCAACCTTCATGATGAACCTCCTTTGTGCATAACAGATTAGATGTTCCAATATATCGCGGCTTGCAATTTATTAAAAAACGCCCGTCAATGCGACGGGCGTTTTTTCATGCGTCTAACTGCGTGCCTGAAACTGATGATCCGTCCTCTTGATTCTTTTCCTCGAGGAGCTCGTCACGATAAGCGGCGACCTCCTCATCGATGCTCGGCCCTACACAGACGACCTTCTCTGCGATCCGGCGGATATAGTTTTTCACGATCCGGCGCGAACGCTCGTCCATCTGCAGGTATTCCTCAATGATGGCTTTGTCAAAAGCATCAAGACGGAACTCCTGGCAGAGGGCGTCGACTGTATCACGCGGGACGTCCGAGAACGGATCGCCGATTCCGGATTCAAGGTATTCGTAGTTTACGCGGTACTCGCTGCAGATGGCTTTTAACATCTGCACGGTGAGTTTGTTTTCACCTTTTTCAATTTTCGAGATGGCGGTTTTACCAACTCCAAGACGTTCACCGAACTTTTCAAGCGTAAGCCCTAAAGATTTCCTGACTTCTTTAACTCTTTCTCCCTGCGTCATTTTGTATACCTGCCTTTCTAAAGGAAGAATAGCACAAGGGGGACAGCCGGTCAATAAAAAGTAGATTAAAGGGACAAATATTTATTGACAAAGTCCCTGCAAGGCATTATCATGTGGACTGAAGGGACAACATAACACTGAGAGGACGGAACAATGAAAGAGATCTGCAAGAACTGCATACATGCCAGACCGACATACAAAGGAGTCACCTGTGAACTGAAAAAGAAGAAAGTGAAGTCACAGGGAACCTGCGACAGGTTCTGGCCAAAGGGGTAAACGCAAAGAGAGGAGAAAAGGAAATGGAAGAAAGAAAAGAGACAGTCGCCGAGCGCCAGCTCGACGCAAAGGAATTCGCGGAGCTTCTCCAGGGGCTGACGCATGACCAGAAAAGAGAAATCAAAGGAGTCCTGATCGGCCTGAAGATGGCGCAGACACCGGAGGAAGAGAAAACGGCATGACTGAAATCATGAACGGCGCGTGGACGAAGGGGCTGATGAGGAAGATCGTCCAGCGCACCATAGAATTCTATAAGGATCCGGAGAACCGGAAAGAATTCCAGGCATGGCTGGACATGAAGAAGGCTTCGACAGCTGAGGCTGAGGAGAATAAAGAGGAATAACCGCATATTAACGAGAAAGGAGAACCAAATGGTAAAAGCAACTATCCGGGTGGACAACGAGGTCTTGACGTCCGAATGCAAGGCGGCACTCGTGATCTCGATTAAGCCGGCATCTGATGAAAACGCTGCATCGAGCTTGATGCTCGCTGGAGAGACGAACGTGATGCAGGTGATCGGAGAATCGGCGAACGCGATCGGAGGATACATCAGGCAGATGGGAAAGAGCGACGCGGCGGTTGACCTCCTCTACAAGGTCTTCAAGAAGGCCTTCAAGGAAGCCGTGAAAGGCAGGGCCGGCGCGTACAGAGTAGAGAAAAACACCGCGATCACGGTCGAGAAATAACCATAATGCACGCGGTAGCTCAGCTGGCCAGAGCGCCCGCAAAAGGGAATGCCGGCGGTTCGAGTCCGCCCCGCGTGCAGCCGGGGACCTATGACCCGGGATGTTACAGAGGCTGCGCTTTGTTGCGGATGCTGCGCAGGCTCAAAAAAGACGGTATCAAACAAGTGATCCGCAACAGCGGGCCCGGCTAAAGGGCAAGGAACACGGCTGCCAGTCACGGCCGCGTACTGGCAGCCATTTTAAAGCGAGAGGAGGGACACATGAAGGAACAGACAGAACTCTATGCGGCTCTGGAAGCTGCGGGGAAGATCTTCGACAAGGGAATCGACCTGGACATGACGAACCTGAGCGGAGACATCATGGTGATCAAGGAGACGGCGGCAGAAGCCACGATGAACGAGGACTTCGCACCGACGGCGCTGGCGGTCATCAAGAAATTTGCGAAGATGGCGGACGAGGACGCGGACAGCATCGACGCGGCCATCACGGATGTCAGACACAGGATCGCGGAAGGGCTCCAGGAGCCGGAGGCGGTGAGAGCATCCGATCCATACGAGGAGGAGAACAAGTTCTTCGTATGCAGGCAGCTCTCGAACCTCGTCAGGGAGACCAGGGCCGGGAGCGATGTGCTCGGGATCACCCTGCAGGCCGACCAGAAGACTGCAGTGATCACCTACCGCACCGGGGCCCGGAAGGAAGTAAACGTAGAATGCGATTCAGGCATCGCCCTGATCATCGACATCTGCAGAGCACTCATGTAAAGGAGGGGACCATGAAGAGATTCACAGCTGCGCTCACGCTGGTGCTGATCCTCGCGCTCCTGGCCGTGCCGGCCCAGGCCAAAGCACCAAGGAACGGGAAGTACATCGACAAGTACGGCAACATTTTCATCATGAAAGACGGCAAGCCCCGCACCGGCCACTTCCGCTATAAGGGAAAGTGGTACTACGGCCACAAGACCGGCGACGGCCCCTACTGGAAAGGATCCTGCACAGCCGGCGAGATGCGCGTCGAGCGCGGGAACAAGTGGCACGCCTACGGACTGGACGGAGCCATGATCCGCAAGGATCAGTACGTCCACAGAGGCCGAAGGAGGATCCTGCAGCTGGACATCCGTAGCCGTAACCACACCGTGCGCTATGTATACGGCACGGCCAGAGGCTCGATCGGCTCCAGGTACTCCACCAGAGAAGGCCGGATGCAGTTCCTCGACGATGACGGAAAGTGGAGGACATACGAGGGGATGCCCTACTATCCTCCGTATGTCGACGATCAGAGGTGAGCCATGGAATACGATTTCGGGATCAGGCACTGCCCGCAGTGCGGCGTGGCCTACGGCCCGTACTGGGAGGATGACGAGGGGCTGTGCCCGGCGTGCGAGCGCCTGGAACAGCTCCGGGAGGCGGCGAAGATCAAACGGAAGCCTAAGATGAAGCCTCCGACCATCATCGAATGCGCGATCTGTAAGAAGCAATTCGAAAAGAGAGGCACGACGGACAAATACTGCGACGACTGCAAACACTCGGCGCTGCGCAAAAAGCAGCAGGAGTACGAAAGGCGAAAGCGAGAGGAAGAGACGAAGAAGAAAAAGGTCGTCCTTCTGCAGCCGGTCCATCTGGAAGAAGGCTCGGATCCGCGAGACGCATGGATGCAGGAGCGGCAGGCCCCACAGAAAAAAACACTGACTGCGAAGCTGAAATGCAATGTCGGAAGGCTCCCGAAGCCAATGCTCGCACCGACGAAAGGCGTCCGGATCGGAGAGGTAGTTCCGAGCACTGAAGACTTCAAACCGTACATAGAAGAGAATCCGGTGACAGGGGCCTTCTCCGAAGAAGAGGACGAGATCATTCGGGATATGCTCGGCAAATGTGAAACCTATACAGACATAGCGAGGGTGCTCGGAAGGACACCGGGTTCCCTCGCGGCACACGCAAAATTTTTAGAACGAGAGGACAAAAATGAACAGACGAGAGATCAAGAACGCAATCGAAGATGCGGACAGAGTAAAAAGGTTCCTGGAATACATGCTCCTGTCTGAGGAGAAGAAACAGAGGAAGGAAGTCCCGACATCCACGGATGTCTCAAACGCCTACGGAGTGATCTGGCACTACGACGAGAACCGCCTGGAGCGCGTCGGCCTCTGCGGAGGCTGGGGAGTCCCTGAACCGGCGGAGAAGGAAGACGACAAGGGATACAGTCCGTTCGACGAAGTTCTCCCCTGGAGCGGGATGCAGCACGTGATCTTCATAGACGAGATGAAGGACGACGAGGGGGCGGACGTCATTACGCGAGACGATATGGTGGAGATCCCGGATTTCTGGTACACAGCAATCAAGAACGAGGAAGAAAAGACCTGGCTCTGGGCGATCTCGCCGAAAGAACAGGAAGGCTTCTGTCACCATCCGGGATCCGGCAGATACATCGGGCGCTACCACATGTCAGGAGACAAGAAAGGGGCTTTTTCCAAGAGCGGACAGATCCCGCTCACCCGAATCACACAGGGCGAGGCAAGAGACGCAGCACACGCGAGGGGCAAATCATGGGGCATCATGGACCTCGCCACATGGTCCGCGATTCAGCTCCTCTATCTGATCGAATTCGCGGACTTCAACGCCCAGAAGAAACTGGGCACCGGCTACAAAAACGAGGAGAACTGGGAGCCGGGCAAGACCGGCGGAACCGATAAATTCGAATACCACACAGTGAAGAGATCAGGGAAAAGCAATTCCTACAGGTGTATCGAGGACCCCTTCTCCAACGTCTTCGACTGGATCGACGGCTTCGCGGGATGTGGAGAAGGCTGCAGGATCTCGGCCATGGACACATACACGGGAGGCCGCGACGAGCTGGAGGACACAGGCATCGGGCTCGCCTCCGACGGATGGATCAGCGGATTCGGATACTCGGAGGACTCACCGTGGGCCTTTATCCCGGATACGTCCGTAGATGACGACGACAGGGCAAATCACAGCATCGGCGACTATGTATGGTCATGGCCGTCCTCGCTCTACCCGGCCTTTGTCGGCGGCGACTATTACGACGGCGCGAACTATGGGTTCTTCTACCTGATTGCGTACTACTCCGCGTCGGGCGCCTGCGGCAGCCTCGGCTCCCGCCTCCTTAAAACCTAATAGGGGGACCGGGGGAGACTTCCCCCGGCTTACAGGAGACGATGTGATAAGGAGCACAAATGGAAGGCTTATCGTGCAGGCATTGCCTGAAAGGCTGCCTGGAGGACTGGAGAGAGACACCATGCAGGGATTTCCAGACAGACTGGCAGAAAGTGATCGCGGATCCTGATCCGAAGATCTCGAAAATGGGAAAAGCAGAATACAGGCGGATCTGCAGAAGAGCCAGGAGGGAAGCAAGTGGGAAGGCAGATTGACGCGCAGGTAACGGGCTGGATGAACCGGAATCCGGCCCCGTGCAAGCGGTGCAGAGATAAGCGGGTAGGCTGCCATACAGAGTGTGGCAGATACAACACCTGGAAAGATTCCAGAGAGAAGGCAAAGGAAGAATTCATGGCCTCGCCCGATGCGGCCATCGCCCGCAGGGACGAGGACATGATCAGAACCACAAAAGTGAGGCATATAAAGAAATGAATATCGTGATCAGCAGCGCGATGCTGGCCGTGGCCATCCTCATGGTCGCGCACAGTATATATGAATTGGGACCGCAGCATATAAACGAGAAGGAAAACCGGAAAAGCCAAAAAAAGCGGGTCAGAAAGGTCCGGGCAAAGGCGCCCACATACTGGGACCAGATCATGGAAGAGACGAAGCTGCACAGGCCTCCGGTACAGGTGGATAAGAATGGCAAAAAGAATTGACACCGGGAACCCGATCTTTTACCGGATGCAGGAAGACTTTTCCGAAGCCATCAACGACACAGTAAAGCGCATGCTCCGGCTGGGCGTGAATGAAGGGAAAGTCACCTGCACCCTCGCGATCACCCTGATCGAGGAAGAGATCACAGGCTCCCACGGTATAGCACGGATGGCGAAGACGCCGGTATTTGAGCACAAGGTAAAGACGGCAGTCTCCCAGGGCATACAGGTAAGCGGAGAAGCACAGATGCGCGGGACCGAGATCAGGCTCGACCAGGACGGAAACCCGATTTTTTCAAGGTATGGCGGCCAGATGTCGCTGTTCGACGAGGAAGAAGACGATGACACCGACTGAGAGGCTCGCAGCCAGATTCGAGAAAAAGGACGAGACCAGGAAGAAGTACAAATGCGGGAAATGTGCCTCATGTTACCAGCTGGAGGCCTGTCCGGTAGACCACCTGGAAGATCCTTTTTGCCCCGACTATCTGCCGCCGGAGCCGACAAGGCACGAGTGGCCGAGCATATACAGGGAAGCCTTAATGAAGCTCGAGGAACCGTGCGATGCGCATGCACAGGTTCACAGAATCGGGCGCGTGAACGCGATCCGCGACGCAATGCTGCGGATCCATGGCTTCTCACCGGAAGATATCGAGAGGATTGAGAGGATTGAGCATGGATAAGCCAAAGAATTTCGACGTGAGAATACCGGAAAGGTGTCCAAGCTGCGGAAGCAGAAGGATGATTGCAAATGTACGACCCGCAGCGAATGCTTTGAGCATAACATGCGAAGATTGCAAATTCCAATCAAAAGCACTTGCACACATAAGTAGCAGGAACACGAGTGCATTCTACCACTGGGCGTTATCCGTAAAGCAAAGAGACGATTACAAATGCAGAATATGCGGAAGTAGAAAAGACATTAATGCACATCACATTATTGCAGTAAAGAACGACAAAGAACATCAATTCACTTTGAAAATAGAAAACGGGATAACACTTTGCGGTAGGTGCCACAGAATGGCACACGGAGAAATCTGATGATATGCGTAAAGCTACGCTTACGAGATGGAGCGATTTATTTCCCGATAGACGAAATAAAAGAGGCGAAGGGATTTACTGAAGCGGGCCTGCCGGCCATCGCCTTCACCGGAAGGAACACCGGCGGCCTGCAGTTTATAAAGTTATACCGCGAGAGGGAAGAACGAGACCGGATCCTGCAGGCCATCGCCGAGCAGACAGACAGAACCGAACAGAGGGAAGCTGCCGAAAGGCTCCTGGCCGACCGCCTCAGGGAGACGGAAGAAGAACTCGAGAGGATGCGGGACCAGTTAAGCAAAGAAAAAGCAAAGAAGAAAACAAAGACAAAGCCAAAGAAAAGCCAAAAACCTAAATCAAAAGTAAAGAAGGATTTTGTTATTCCAGAAACAAGTGAAATCGTCGACTACATCAAAGAAAAGGGAATTGATGAAAAGCTGAAGATCCCGGCGGAAGTCATCGCGGAATCCTTCCGCAGCGTCTACGAGAAAGAAGAGGATACAGGAGAAAAGGACGACTCCGGAGCTCCGATCTGCTGCACCGTCTGGCGGAAAGCCAACGGGAGCTTGGTCGAAAACTGGAAGTCCTGCCTCCAGACCTTCAAAGCCAGACAGCTCGTCTGGGATGCGAAGCAGGGCGAGAAGCCCGCAAAGAAACCATTCAACAACCAGTTCAACCGGTTCGAGCAGAACGAATACACCGACGAGGAGCTGGACGAAATCATAAACAGCTCGGTCTCATGAAGTTACACCCATTCTTCTACCGACCGAAAAGATAAAGGCTGCGGTGGAGCTGTTCCGCAGTCAACGGTGCCAGAAACCAATAACAAAGCAAAAATAAGAAAGGAGAAACCCCTCTCTATTCTTGATCCGGCGATGCCGGCTATATATTGTGCCATAACCAAAAAAGAGCGTGTAAATGATCAGGCAACAAGCACAGAGGGCGGTGCGGCACCGGCCGCCCGGAAAGGAGATGGGGTCCGAAAAAATGACAGGGAACGAATACCAGAGACTGGCAGCCAGGACGATCAACGAAAGCCTGACCACGATCGAGCAGGAGTTGCACGCCATGCATGGCATGTCTGCGGAAGTCGGTGAGCTGCACAGCCTCTACCAGAAAGCCTACCAGGGCCACACCATGAACGAGGAACACGCCAAGAAAGAAGTCGGCGACATCCTATGGATGATCGCGGAGTACTGCACAGCCAACGGCTGGGATCTTGACGACATCATGTGGCTCAACATCGACAAGCTCCGGGCCCGATATCCAGAAGGATTTGATGCCGAGCACAGCCTGCACAGGAAAGAAGGGGATATCTGATGGCGGTAAAAATTGGCAATAAGCGGTATCGAAAACACCATAAGAAAAATCGCACGCAGAGCAGGCGTGCAAAATGCTCACCCTCACCGGTTCAGGCGGACGGGCGCGACGATGGCTCTCCGGGCCGGGATGCCGATCACGCTGGTTTCGAAGCTGCTCGGTCACGAAAGCATCGCGACCACCCAGATCTATCTGGACATCTCCGATAAGGAACTTGAGCAGATGCATGAGAAGTACGTCGTGTAGCCAAATTGTAGAAAATGATGAAACAACTGGTTCAGAGGGTTAGGCGAACATTTTTGCGGAATATCTGCAAATTTGCAGTGTAAATCATAAAAACGAGAGGAATGATGGGGCGATGGGAAAGCTTGAAGTTATAGAAGGAAAGCAAACGAATTGGGGAGGATTATGGTGGCACCCGGAATGCCAATACTTTTCATCCCAGGCGTTGTCCCTTGCGGAGCTGAGGAAGTTCAAAGGACACGTCCGCTTATATGTTAAAAAGAATCGCATCTTTAACGGCGGTGAAAACAAAAGGCCGAATTATGCATTCAGCTTCAGAGATGCAAAAACGGATACAGGAAAAGAATTAGCCGTATTCGACATAGATGAGGATAAGGACAGCCGAAGACCGTATTGTGAAGCGGGGATTTATTATACAGAGACCGGAGACAGACTTTATACATGGTACGAAGCATGCAGCATCATAGAGGGGGCGTTCTACGATGCTAAGGATGGAATTACCGATCCGTCAGGACTGACGCCAGAAGACTACGTGAAGTAGCACAAGGGCACAGCAACCCATAGGAAAGCGAATCCGCTCTAACTGCGGCGCGCGAATGGAAAACACAGAATACTGAGCAGGAGGAAAGGCAAATGACAATTGACACATCTCGCATAGACGCCAACGCAGTGGCACTCATCAGTGACGCGGTGGACGATCCGTATAGAGAACCAGCTCCAAATACAAGCGCCGAAGCGATAAGGACCACCACTCTTGGATATATCAGAGGAGTATTGGATATGGCTGCCGTTTTGAAAGAGGATCTACAGGTGGTGGAGGGGATGGAAGAATGAAAGGAAATATGATGATCGCGTTGGCCGCGATCTATATGCTTGTCATCGAGTTACTGGTCACGACTGCAGCATTTTACATGATCTCGATTTGGACCCAGTTCCCAGTGGACAACAACTCCCTGTGGATCGGGCTCTGCATCCTGGCTGCAGCGACATCATCCGCGATGATAGCGGGCGCGACGATCAGCATCACGAGCCTTCAAAAGTGAATATCGGAACTATTTCAACCCGGGCGCGGAAGCGTCCGGATATTTTATAGGAAGAAAGAGCGCACTGAGATGTGCGCGTTCGTAGTTCATAAGTTTATTAAATCTATAACCATCCTGAGGAAAGAGCCATGCATATTCGAAGAAAATACAGAATGCCGAACAGCATAGAGGTGGTGGAATTCAATTCTGCGAAATGCCCTGGCAAGTGCAGACCTCGCAGACCTAAGACTGCACCGACCTGTGAGGCACAGGCCAGGAACAACCAGAGGCGAAAGCAGAGGGCCTGCTCAAGGATGATCGAGAAGTACTTCAACGAGGACGACTGCGTCTTCACACTGACCTATGCGAAAGATCTTCGTCCCGCAAGCATGAAGGACTGCCTGAAAGACTTCGCGAAGTTTACAAGGTACCTGAAGCGGGTATATGCAAAAAAGGGATACGAGCTCTTCTGGATCCGGAACGCGGAGGTCGGCGAGAGGAACGCCTGGCATATCCATCTCGTCGTCAACCGGATCGAGGGGACGGAGTACCTCGTGGAGAGCTGGTGGAGAGCAAGATTCGGGGCTGTATATTCGCAGCATCTCAAGAGTATGCAGGACAAAGGCTGTGATCTCGGCGAGTATATCTCCAAGACAGCTGTCTCTCACAAGAAGATCGTGCAGTCCTCGTGGGGACACTCCAGGAACATCAAGAAGGTGGAGCCGGAGGAGACGAGGATCACCAGGCAGAAGATGACAGACAGGCCTCGCGTGCCGAAGGGATGGTATCTCGACGAAAATACCATGTACACGGGAGAGAACGTTGACGGATATCCATTCCGCACCTACATCATCCGGCGGATCGTGCGGAAACGGATCGACCACAGGATGAGCCCGGCGCGGATCCGGGCGATGGAGAGGAAGAAGTGTTCAAGAAGAAAAGCCAAGTCGAAAAGATGATCAGTGAATCTGTGGAGATGACGGAAGCTCTGGGACCGGATGCGCAGCTCTGCGTGATCGAGAAGAAGACATCCGACGAATACGGAATCTTTGAGACGCAGACGTTTGAATTCGGCGTCAGGAGGCCATACTGCAAAAAGTGGTTCATGGGGAAACATGCTCTTTCCATCATCCTGTCGTGGTGGAATCAGAGCGAGTTGGATAAGATTCACAATGAGCTGTTGGCACACGGCCTCGAATTCATCCCTCGAGGAGCCGAAGATCCGGACAGCCTGATCGGAGTCTGGCTTTGAGCGGCCTCATGTATCCAAAAAGCCCGGCGAAGAAAAAGAAAAGACAGCACAGAGAAAGCATCCTCCAGAAAAAAGACGGAAGGTGCTGGCTCTGCATGAGGCTGCATGGCGACTACACCCAGAAGGCCGGAATTCACAAACACCATGTCTTTTTCGGCTCCGGCCAGAGGGAGATCAGCGAAGCAAACGGGTTCACCGTCTTTTTGTGCTGGAATCATCACATACATGACGGCGGGCCCGAAGCGGTACACAGAAACCATGGCACCTGTCTCCTGATCCAGCAG